>Ga0214166_1001017_pt1 | contig 12811 bp, 13 predicted proteins | sample TroBogepilimnion_27_FD_153005 | JGI IMG/M metagenome (GOLD analysis project Ga0214166, IMG submission 153005) | Freshwater microbial communities from Trout Bog Lake, WI - Practice 18AUG2009 epilimnion v3 | ecosystem: Environmental > Aquatic > Freshwater > Lake > Epilimnion/Euphotic zone ...
TTACAGGCAGTTGCATCTTTTTTATTACATCTACCATGATATGAACTGCGGTGGAAGCACCAGGTGAGGCACCCAGTAATCCTATGATTGTACCATCACTAGAGCCAACAACTTCGGTACCAAATTCAATAGTAGCTTTACCATTATCGTTCTTGATAACTTGAACCCTCTGACCTGCTTGTATAAGCTTCCAGTCACTCTTTACTGCATCAGGATAGTATTTTTTAATGGTTCTGAATTTAGCTCGTTTACCTTTAAGAACCTCAGTAACTAAATATTTGGTTAAACTAAAGTTACCTAAGGCTGATTTAAGCATTACACCTATGTTTTTAAGGCGAATCGAAGCAAATAAATCCCAACGACTACCAGTCTTAAGGAATTTGGTTGAGAACCCAGCATATGGGCCAAATATAAGCTGCTTTTCACCGTTTATGATACGTGTATCCAGATGTGGAACAGACATCGGTGGTGCGCCTACAGAAGCCTTTCCATAAACCTTAGCCGCATGTTTAGCAACGGTATCTCTATTGGTACATACTAACCATTGACCTGATACTGGAAATCCACCGTATCCTTCAATTTCTTTGATTTCAGAATTCTGTAAAATAGTCAATGCATTGCCACCAGCCCCAACAAATATATGTTTGGCTTCAATCCAGATATTATCATCTATTTTAACATTCCAACCAAATAGTTGTTCTACTTTGGTAACTTGAGCATTGTATTGAACGTCAGCGAATGTGCTAACATATTTCATTAGTTGTCTGGTAAGATTACCATAATCTACATCAGTTCCTCTAACGACTCTAGTTGCAGCGACATAATCTTTGCTATCACGACCTTCTGTCAAAAGAGGTGCCCATTCGGTTATTGTATCAAAATCACGAGTGAATTCCATATCACTGAACAGGTGATTCTTTTGCATTTCAGCATGTCTTAATTGCAAATGATAAGAATTCTCACAACCAGTAACAAATGATATATGTGGAACTTCATTGATGAAATCATTTGTAATATGACCTGCAACAATAAGCTTACGCCAGAATTCTTTTGATTGAAGAAAAGCCTTGTTTACTTCAATGGCTTTGCTTATATCTACATTATTATTTTCAAGTTTGGTATAGTTTAATTCGCAGAATCCAGAATGCCCTGTACCAGCGTTATTTAACGCCGCTGAACTTTCTAATGCTGGCTTGCCTAAGCCTTCAACAATAAGCATTGTTAAAGATGGGTGGGTTTCGTGCAACAATGCTGCCAGTGTTGCTGACATGATACCTGCACCTAAAAGAACTACATCATATTTATCTTTCATAATTTCTGTTTGAACTGCAAATATATGGTGTTATTTTTAAACTACCAAATAAAAAAAAGGAGGACTATTACGGTCCTCCCCTGCCATGTATGGGTGGGTAGTGATATTGCAAATATACAGTAGTTATTTCAAACTACCAAACTTATTTAAACAAAAAAAGGAGATAACAATTAAGTTATCTCCTTTTGATATATTTTTACTTATCTTATTTCAAGAAAGTAATCTGTACTCTACGATTTAGAGCTTTACCAGCGGCAGTTGAGTTACTAGCTACTGGGTTAGCATCACCCTGACCATCAACACTTTGGAATCTGTCAGCAGATATGCCTTGAGAGATTAAGTACTCTTTAACTGAGTTAGCTCTTGCTTTAGATAACGCTACGTTAGCATCAGGATTACCTACATTATCAGTGAAGCCTATAAGGTTAACCTTGGTTACCTCAGCTTGAGATAATAAGTGCTTAATAGTTGCAAGGTCTTTGTAAGAACTTTCTTTGATTTCCGCACTACCTGTGTTAAAGGTTATTGACCAGTTACCATCAGCCATTACAGTTGTTTTATTTTCAGAATAACTTATTGTATCTTTCTTACCTGCTTGAATATCATTGATACTCTTTAAGAAGTACAAATTAACCGCATCATTGTAAGGAACCACACCAGTTTTAACTGTTTTATTGAAGTCACATGGATTTAATTCTTTCAAATATCCACCGATTTGTTCATAAACGTCTTTGTAACGATTTGAACCATCAGATATACCGTAGTATTGAAGAGCATCAGCGTAGTTAAACACCTTAGAACCACCTACATGAAAATCTAAACCAGCTTTAGTTGAATCTTTACCCTTAAACAATTCATACCAATAACTAGGTGTTTCAAAGTTATATGTTTTAGCTACAGCAGCAGAAGCAGCATGTAACCATTCGTCACTATTCTTGATTTGGTCACCACCCATGTAAGCTGCTTTAAGAATATTTGAAACTTCTTTTTCATGTTTCAAAGCATATTCTTTGATTGTTACCATGGTAGCACACATTTGGTTGTTGAAATCTTTCGTTGAAACGATGTCAGTAAATCCAGTTAGAGTTCTAAATGCAAGTACATCACCTGGGGTCCAAGTAGTTGCCCCATCAATTTTTCTATTAACTGTCTTACCAGTAAGCTTACCGTTTATAACTTCTTTCAAAGGTACGGTATAACCAGAAGTTTGTGAAGCTATAAGCTCTTTGACACTATTGATATAGTCATCATCTTTACTAGGTACAAAGTTAACTGCGTTAGGGTCATAAGTCGTAACATCAGTATTAACATTAATCTTATTAGCAAAACAATAGTTAATTGCGACTACCCAGTCACCATCACCTACTACCGAGCTAATAACAGCACCTACCATTGATTTAGGGTTATCCTTCCAAGCTTTTGGCCCAATAACCTTATCTTCACCGTATGATAAGCCATAACCACCTACAATTTGTGCATGATACTTACCAGCACCGAATTTAGCATCTAAAGCTGCTTGAAGAGTTGCCACGTAGAATACCGCACCATCACCCATGATACTTACAGCGAAAGCTGATTTTTCTGCATCGGGATAATCATTACCCTTATCGTATTCTTCTACGAATTTAATTTGCATGTTACGTAAATCGGACACACCATCCAATCTTACTAATTCAAGGTTCACACCTAAACCTTCTACGATTGAACCTTTGGTTGTTTTAGGTCCACCATTGGCTACTATCATGCCTGCATTGGCATTCCATGCATACTCAGCAATACGTAAAACTTTCTTAGAGTCATACTTGCTTGAAACACTTGTTGACGGAACATCTAATTTGGTAACCTTACCAACGTTGTCGATGTTGTCATTACTAATCTTTAATCCTGAAAGGATTTTAGAACCTGAAACCCTCAGGCCTGGAGCAAAAATAAATACTGCGCCTAATAATACGGCTACTAATACTGCTACGATTAACCCTTCTGCTAATGTTGTTAATTCTTGTCTGTGGAGAATGTTTCCCATTGTTTGTAAATTTTACTGTTTAAAAAAATTGTTTGTCTTGTCGTTATTGACAGTGCAAAGATAAGAACTTTTTTCACACTACCAAATTTATTTTTATTTATTATTAAAGATTTTGTTTAGGTCGATTGGGTCGCCAGTATATTCTTCACCTAAATTTGTTCGCCAAGCCTCTGAATAATACCCGATATGGGTATTATCGTCTGGAATTACAACAAATCCTGAGAATGAAGTATTATTGGTTGAACTTTCAGTGACGAATACTACCAAGTCCGTTTCTTTATATTTCATATACGTACCCTTCTTAACAAATCCAAAATCAATCATTGGAAATTCATTAACTATCTTTCGTTTCCATTCTGGACAAGCACTATCAAAGACTTTTTTAACGAATTCTATACTAACTTCTACTTTATCCATCTTATTATTTTAAAAGGTTATTAAAAAGGTGGGTTATTAAGTCCACCTTGATTATTTTTAGAACATGTCTCCAAATCCACCAGACTTTATCTTATCATCAGTAGTTAACTGATAATCAGCATTATTGTACTGTTTAGCACTTGGAACATCATCCTTACCAGCCTTTATGTTATCTGCTAATGCGTTCAAGTTATTGAACATATCATCAGAATCCATTGAGAAGTTAGCAGTAAGGTTATCGATATCTCTTAGGTTACCACTTGTGATAGCGATATCGGAAGCAATTGTAGATGTAACAACATCCATTGCATAATCCAGTTCCCAAGATTTATCAAATAACATGGCATTTTTAGCAGCAGTTGTTGCAGCATTGGATTTTTGCCCGAATTCATAATCCTTTTTAAGCATTTCTACAGTAGCATCGAAATCGGCAATCTTATTATCCATATTGGCTTCAACCAATGTTAATTTCTGACCCATTTTCTTCATAATCAACGCACGACTACCATACTTCTGAATGAAGTCTTTGCTTTGTTTTAATTTATTACCCATACGTTGAGCATCTGCTAGTAATTTAACATATGCAGCCTGACCATTTACATATTCGTCAGAATTTCTTGCTTCTTGACCACCAGTTTTGGTCATATCTTCTAACTTGGTTTTAAGATTGGTACATTTTGTCTGGGCTGACAAAACTTGTGATTGTAAGGTATCAGCATCATTCTCAGATTTTTTAGCTTCAACCTGCATATCATTTCTTAATGCATCAATCTTAGACTTAGAAATTCTAAACGTTTGTTGATTTTGAATCATTTTTTGCTTTTGTTTTTCTAACTCAGCAAAAGGGTCACTAGCAATAAGGTTTTTAGCAAGGAATTTGCTGAATTGTCTTGCTTTACCAAAAATCCAAGGTATAGATATAATGGTAAATAAGGCTACCCCAGCAATTGCAACATAATACATTGCAATACCTAACCCTAAGAAAAATTGTGGGATAACTACCGTAATTAGCATATATGCTAAATAGGCTATTCCACCAAATGCGAGTAACTTTAGAAGTGAACTAATTGTAAACTCACCTTTACGATAACTATTCACTTGAGTTGTAATCTCATGAGAATCAAAATGCTTCATGATTGGAAGCTCCATTAAATTTGCTTGCAACGTTGAAGTTGCTGTTGCTGTTTGTGTTGACATTGTTTGAAATTGTTTTATTTATGCAAAAATACGATAGTTATTTGAAACTACCAAATTAAATTTGAGAAAGATTGTTTTTTACTTTGGTTAATTTACCCACCAAATCATTTTTGGCTACATCATTGGCTCTTAATTTACCATCAACGGCACTTAATAATGGTTGGTATTTACTTTCAATCATAGACAGCTGTGTTTGTCTTTCCATGATTTGAGAATTCAACGCTTCAACTTGAGCCTTAAGATTGCTCAAATCATTAGTTAAAGTCTGATTTTCATCAGTTTTTTGTTTCAAAAGGTCTTCTTTTTTGGCATTACCATTTGAAACATATTGGCTGTATGTATTGGTTAATTCATTAATATAAGCATCGGCCTGTGCCGTTAATTTATCCTTCGTTACAGAAGCATCCATAGCACTTGCCATACTTAAGGCCATTTGATATGCTTGTTGGTTATCAATACCTATACTTATAACCCCCTTAAAAAACTTATAAAAATCATAAGTTGCAGAATTTTGTTCATCCAATTTAGCTTGATACATTTGAGTAAATTTAGCCAAATGCTCATCAGTTTGCGGTACTTGAAATGATGGATAGGAAGGTGCAACTGCTGGAACTACTGGAAATGACCCAGATGGGAACTGATTAGGTGCTTGTGATGGAAATGAAGATGGACTTGGTTGTACTACTGGCACCAATTTTTCTTCCTTAGGTGTTTCACCTGCATCGGTGAATAACAAACTTTTTAGACTCATAATATAATTTTATCTTGTGATTAAAGTGCAAATATACAACTTTATTTGACATCACCAAATTTTTGTAGAAATAAACATCCTTATTTATCCAACTCACAGATGTTTTGGCTGTCCCATTTCGGGTTAGGAATAATCATTTGACTTATGGTTCAGGTTGACTTACCTAAGAGTTATCCCTATACTCTCTACGTTCCCGTATGGCTGTTAAACCATTTCTCATTATATGGGGCATATTATACAGTGACAAACTGTAACGTGTGAAGAACAGGGTGTTCGAAACCCTACCCAAGCCCCCCAATGGGGCCCACTCTACATTTAAGCTAGTTCTTCATTTTCCAGATTTTCGTACTGGGAGAGTAACATTGTGTCATGAGTCACTATTTACAAACGAGTAGGACTTGGAGATTGTTTATGCTGAGAACAGCTTACAACCTTGGAGCTCCGCTGAGCAACCCTACTAGGAACTCAGCATGGTGGTCAAGATAGGATTTGAACCTATATGTCTAATTATAGTCATCAACATTTCTGTCTCGTACTTAGACTGTAGACTGGATTTAAATATTATTACCAGCTCCACTTAGCGGCTACTATTTCGCCACCTGACCATAAAGCAGTTTAGCCTTTTTAATGACTTCGGAAAACTGCTATTTACATTCAACTCTACTGTCAACCAGCATGCGATACTTACAGTACTATTTCAACTGATGGATTTAGGGCATTCGCTGATACAATTTTAAACCCGTCTTCCGTTGTAGTGGTCAAAACAAGATTTGCACTTGTACGTGGAGGTTCGCATCCAGAACGGCTGGGTTCCCATTATCCACACCCCTTTGATTGGGAGCATCTACTATTTCGCCACTTGACCATTTGGAGCTTAGGGTTCGGCATAACCTAGCTCCACCGTTCATTTTATACATCAAAATGAGAAAACGTCCGCATCACTGTGTTTTTGTTTATTAGAAAAAAAAAAACGTTCTCAGCAGAAGAACAGCTAAAAAAAATCGCCTGTGACTGGAGCAAGACTCGAACTTGCAATAGTTCCAAACTCAAAGATTTCTCTTTTATCCGATTCGAACGGCGTATCAGGCTTCTAAGCCCGACTTGTTTACCAATTTCAACACCCAACCATTTACCTTTACATTCCAAAGGTTAAGCAGGTTTCGTTGCGGTCTTTCCTACCAGTTGTGGCTTCATTAATTGTTCGGGTATGTTATACAACAATTTTAACTCATTCACCACACGAGTTAGCACATCGTGGTGAGGGATAGAATCGAACTACCAACACCAATCTTTTCAAAATTGTGCTCTACCGTTGAGCTACCTCACCATATGAAACAGGGAACTAAGGGAATTTTCACCTGACATGACCACATCTTCACTTAGCCATCGGTGCGACACCGATATAACCAAGCTAACTTAGATTTGTTTCATTAATATTTTAAGAAATAGGAAGTTCTAATTTATCAACAACCTTAACCATCAATAATATAAGACCTAAATAACCAATAATACCAAACACTGAACAAATTAAACTAATCATCATAACATTTTTTTAATAAATATGTGGTAATTTAGCTTGCCCACTCATGATTCCTTATCTTTGTTGATGAAATTCCATCATCAGCATAAGTTGTATCGATTTCAATATATTGTCTATATTTATCAAACTGTGGATGCAATGTTGAACCTTGTCTATCGAATACCACAAACTTAAATCCAGTTTCACTAATAACAGTACCATTTGCTTCACAATCATCAATAAATCTATTGATTGTATCGATACCTACTGGGAATATAAGTGGTATTGACCATCGCATTCTAATTGACTCAATTGTTTCCAAAAAGTAAGCAAATGATGAGAATATTACTGATTCATTATAGGCTTGTAATAAGTCTAATTTTTCTTTGCATTCATCAGCAGTTAACAATGGTTTATCTCTTCTATTCAAAGATACCAAAAATGCGGCATTATAATTAGGATACTTTAATCTAGTCCTATTTAACAACTCCAAATGACCTGCATGTGGTGGGTTGAATGAACCCCTCATAAGTATTAAACCACCAGTATTTCTAGTAAAATCTTCAAAACGGAAGAACTCAGAAGTTGGTTTAAGACCATAGAATGCATCAGTATATTTTGATTTACCTAATATTTCATAAATAACATCAGTATCTGCGTAATCAATCCAAACATCGGTTGGTATCGCTTTAGAATCAACGAAATGATAATAAAGAATCTTCAAACAAGCTTCAGCAATCATGCTTAAATTGAACTTTCGGTTATCTTGTTGGTCTCGGCTACCATATTCATAAATTGATATATGATATATGTAAGAGACCTCATCTTTTTTAACCCCAATCCAGCCATGAGCCAAAGAATTAGACACCAAATCATGTAATTGATAACTACCACATATCATGTCGGCAGTATCAACATTCAAAAGGTCTACTACGTGTTGTTTTTCAACTGAACGGCCAAAGCTATGTCCCAGATATCTTTCTTGACTTTCCTTGGAATATAACTGTCGGCATTCATCAATAAATGCTGATGCTCCAGCCACTGAAAGTAGCGTATTTGAAAGGATTGCAGCTGAACCTAGTTCAATAACTTTGATTTTTCTACCACAACCAAATAACCCTTTTATTAAACTAATTTCATCCATGATTTAATTTTTATACTGCAAATATACGAACTTTTTTCTAATCCTCCAAATCTTTTTTGAGATTTATTTTTTCTTTTAAAACTTGGTTACCTTTTTCACATTCAGGCATGTACGGACAGTGACGACAACCATTATTCGAACCACAACAATGTCCTCTCTCTTTATGATAATGTTCGGTCATAATAACCTTACCATTCTCCAGATAATAATCTATCCCTAATACAAAATCTTTTTTAGTCATATTCAATTACAATCATATTATCAATAACTTTTGAATTATATGTTAGTAATAAATAGTCTCGTAAGTCATTTTTAGCAAAAACATTTGCCAATTCTTTCAAATGTGTGCGATTTAATTTTGCTCCATCAGCTTGAACATGAGCTAAAATCCTAGGGTTTTCTTCCCTAACAATTAATCCAGCTTCAAGCAGTTTTTCAAGTAAAAATTCATTATAACTATCAATTAGTTCTTTTTCGGTTAGAGTGGCATCTATTTCAACTAATTCAACACCACTTTCTTTGTTTAGAAGTATTAGCATTCGATAACCTTTTTGATAAGTTTAATTAATTTTTTATGAGTACCAGTAAGCTTTCTTTTATCCTCAAGAGTTTTGATAATTTCTTTGGTTTCAGCAAAGTATCTTACTTTGAAGTTTTTCGGCATGCTTTTGGTATCTCTAACGTTAATTAGTCTATCTGCTAACTTCATGCATAATGCATAGCTTGACATCTTGATTACTTCCTGACATAAAAGCTTTGTTTTACCAACTGTTTCGTACATCTCTTTATTGAGGGTTAATTCTTCAACCAGACTAGCAACGTGAAGCCCAAATTTTTTGGAAATCTTTTTTATAGAGACTCCACAATCTTCTACACAATCGTGTAAAACAGCCGCAGTAATTAATAGATTCATATTTTTACTCTCCTTAATTTCCATTAAAATCGTCATAACACTAATCGGATGAACGATATATGGTAATCCATTACCTTTCCTAGATTGACCTCTATGTGCTTTTGTTGCAAATATAAGGGCTTTTTCGAATAAATTGTTATTTACTTCTATCATAGTTACTCGTTTTTGTTGGTAATCTTTCTCCATAAGAGAATACTACCGATTGAAATTAAGAACGCTAATCCAATTACGGTTATTACGAAGCCAGTATGGCATATTACGAAATAACCTCCAAGTAAGATTGCAATGAAAATTGCAATGTTTTTTAAATTTCTTGTGCTCATGTTGTTTTGTTTATTTATGAAAAATTATCATTATTGTTAGACCAATCACCAGTTGCACCCCCACCACCTGATGTACCACCGCCAAATTTAACATTTGGTTGATTGTCGAACTGAGGGTAACTATCATCAATTAATGGCGTATTAAGTGAATCACGTAATTCAGCACCAATTAAAGCACCCATCATATTTCCACCCATAGCTCCACCCATTATTGTTGAATCAGTTATAAATCCAGCTGCCATTGAATCAACAAACCCATCATTTTCGTCATGTACATAAGTTGTTACTCTACTTGATGTAGACCTACGTATTGGTGGTGGAGGTATGCTACCATAAGATGTCTTATGTTGAGATACAATTTTAGTTGCATTCATTCTAGTTGAACCAGATGAAGGTATTTCTCTATGTTTGAAATAATCCTTTACATAAGTGGTATCAGTAGCACTAGCTACGTGAAGACCGTTTTCATCACGTTCAGTGATTTGTTTATTTGTTGGCGTAAAGTCCTGAATACGTTTAAGGTATTGTCTTTTTTCTATATCACCATGCCATAAATGATATAAATTTCCCTTAACATAACCTATTTTGCTGTTAACAACATAGGCAAATCTACGACTCCATTCATTAACTTCATCAATATTTTCACCGAAAGATTTCGTAATACAAGAACAAGCAATTTGATTAGCTGCGGCATGTGCTATTATATGGTCAGCACCACCTATAAGGGCCCTGTCATACAGAGGCACAGCATCAAGTATTTCTCTTCTAGCTCCCCAAGCAAATCCAACGTGCCCATGCTCATTATAATTTTCACTCTCCCAGTTTATCTTATCTGAGAAGTTAGCACTAAAGCTACGCCAAACCTTGCTATTTAATTTGTTTGGAGATTTAGATTGAGCAATAACATTCATATTGAATGTTGGTACACTCTGGTTTTCATCCAAATGAACACAATATTCAAATGGTTGGATGATATTTTTGGTTTGTAATGCCTTTACACCATCAGTTATCCAATCTAAATTAGTAAACATTACATCAGCATCTACCCAGAATATGTATTTAAATTCTTTAGGTAAATCAGATATAATCTTATTCAAGATTGATTCTTTATGCCAAAGCAAATCAGGTGTTTTTATTGTGGTGATGTTCTTATCATTTATGAATCCCAATTCTGGAGTTCCGTCACCAATTACGCACTCAATTATCCTATGGTTTAAATGCTTTATACTATTATACCAAGCTTTAAACACTTTAAGCCTATACGGTGATTTTTCAGAGTTGTAATAACATGAAATTACTACTGCTTCTGAGTTTGTATGATATTTATTAAGAAATATCGTTTTGTTTTTTAAATTATCAAACATATAAATAAGTTTATGAAATGCAAATATACGGAAATTTTTTTTACTAACCAAATTTATTTTTGAAACCATTTGGCTTTCCAGAACTGCCACCATTTTCTTCTTACCAATGGCTATTTTAGCGCAGCAATAGCCGCAATTATTAACATTATTGAAACTATAAGACTAATAATCGTTAAGAAAGCCTTAAAACACCCACCTTTAGGTTTTCTATTTTTAGTTGCTTTAGCTAAAGACTTATCAAATGTCCCCTTAATTGATTTATCAACCAAAACGATAAATAATCCTAACGATTTTTTATCACGGTTTAACTCATTATATGAGCTGATAAGATTATTTTCATTAGTTACAGTTAATGTAACATTAGCTTTAGAATTATCACTAATATTATCACAAGTTATATAGATAATATTATCTTTCAAAATAGCTTTATCCTCAGCTGTAATAGGAATATTTAAAACTACCAACTTACCATTATCCGTATCATCATTTATTATAGTATATTCATTAGGAAAAGCCTTAACAACTTTAAGTAAATGGGGGGTTAATTCTAACCAACTTAAATCGTAATTTAATCTATGAATTGGGTTATCAATTTGTACTTTATTCATTTTTTTTTTATTTATGCAAATATATGTATTAATATTTATATTTCCAAATAAATCCACCACAAGTTTTTCTAATTACACTTTTACCCTTACCTTTTTTTTGTGGAGTACCCGAACAAACGTATGAAATACCGCTTCTAGGGATTCCTAAAACATCAGAAGCTTCTTTACCTGTTGTATATTCTTTAATAAAATTACCTTCTAAATCATACTGTAAAACTGGCTTAGATGCTAGATTCTTACTTCCTAACATTCTATCAACTAATTCAGGTCGTTTTTTACCTGCTGACCAACCAACTTTACCATAAGTTGCACTTTTTTCACCACAATATTTACCCTTAAGTTTTTCACTAATTTTTTTAGATATTTCAGGATTTTTCATAGGATGATTTTCACCAGAATATTCTGGTTTTCGCATATGTGAATTATCTCCAGATATTGATTCAATAAATAATTTTTTAGCATATTCTATTACCCTAGAACTTGGAGTATAACGTGGTTGATTATTGTCTCTAAGTTTACACATTGAATGAAAAGCTCGCATTAAACTTTTATTCTCTGGGTATATAAGGTGTAATAACCAATGTACTATAAAATGTTCTCTGGCTGTTAATGGAACTATATTTTCATGTTTCCAATTAGTACTAATTCCATGTCCACCAATACAATGTGGTGTTATATGATGACCTTCATAATAAACAAAATTAGGGTCTGTAATTTTTTTCTTAATTCTTATTCCAGAATTAAATTCATTTTTAGCCCTTAAACAAATCTGGTTGTAAATTTTTTGATGATTCATAAATAAAAATGGCTAAAAGATAAATGGTGCTCGTACTACCAAGTTATCAATTAGCCAATAAGTTTATTATAGATATTCAGTACGAGTGACATCTATAATATAAATATCATCATTTTATATTTTTAATCCAAAATTGCCACCAATATTTTCTTCGAGTAATAGTACAGCTTGAGAATGGATTATCCCCAAAAGAAACCTTATTGATGTACTTGGATGTTAACATGTTAACAAATACTTCGTGGTATTGTTCTGGTATCTCACCCAAATCTGCTGTTATATCAACACGTAAGTCATGTACTGATTCAGTAGTAGTCAGAGTAAAATACTCAGATAATTTAATAATTGTTGAGGCACTAACCTTTATGTTATCAGCCTGTAAATTGTAATCTTTATTCATTTAATTATTGTTTCATATTAATTAGTCTTTCATCAATCCTATCTTGC
>Ga0214166_1001028_pt1 | contig 12754 bp, 13 predicted proteins | sample TroBogepilimnion_27_FD_153005 | JGI IMG/M metagenome (GOLD analysis project Ga0214166, IMG submission 153005) | Freshwater microbial communities from Trout Bog Lake, WI - Practice 18AUG2009 epilimnion v3 | ecosystem: Environmental > Aquatic > Freshwater > Lake > Epilimnion/Euphotic zone ...
GGCCGATGGCACTACACCGACTCCGGCCGAGGCCGTTACGGCGTTGCCGAAGGTGCTCGAAGCCGAGTCCGAGACGCCCGAGTTGGTGCCCTGGCTCGTCGAGGTGCCCGTAGCGTTAGAAACGCTGGTGCTCTGCGTGCTGGCGGCACTTGTCGAGTCAGCCGTCGTCAAGCTCGCGCCCTGGTTGATCGTGCTGCCCGTAGCGAGTCCCGTGGACGAGCCAACTGATGTGTTCGCAGCCGCGGCGAGCGACTGGCCCGAGTTGGTGCCCAGAGATGTGCCAACCGTGCTGCCCTGGGACGCGCCCCAGTTATTCGACTGCGTGAGGTTCGAACCTTGAGTGCTCGACACGCCAGTCGACTGGCCAACTGTTCCCGTCAGGCTCTCACCGACGTTGTTGCCCGCCGAAGTACCCGCAGTCTGGCTCTGGCCTGTGCCGCTGGACTGGCCACCACCAAGAACGCCGGGCAGGCCGCCGTGCGTGCTCGATCCCGCGCTCGTGTTGGCGCCGTTGGAAAACGAGCTGCCCCAGTTAGCACCCGTGCTGACGGCCTGTGCCGTGGAGGTCGATCCGGTGTTAGTCACGCCGGTAGAGCTCGATACGCCGGCCGCAGTGGATGCGCCAATGCTCGTTCCCTGCGTCACGCTCTGGTTCGTGCCCTGACTGGTTCCAGTCGACGTCGTTGCTGTAAGCGAGTGTCCCGTTGAGTTGGAAAAGCCGACGTTCTGAGTCGTTGACTGAGCCAGGCCGGTGTTCTGGCCGAGCGAGACCGCGTGACTGGTGCCAAAGGTTGAACCGGTGCTGGCGCCTTGGGTGAACGTCTGGTTCGTGCCCGTGGAGTTACTCACGCCCTGGTTGGTGCCAACGGTGTGGCCCACCGACGAGGTGTTGCCGAGGCTCTGTCCGAGCGAGAGAGGAATCGCTACACCCGCGTTGAACGAGCGCGACCCTTGCTGCTCACTGCGCACTTCGCTGAGCTTCTCAGTGATGTTCTGCCAGGCGAGCGTCATCTCGCTCGGGTTTAGAGGAACGGTGACGAGGCTCAGCATGAACTCACGGTCGCTCATCGCACGCATGAAACTCTCGAGCTGGTTAAGCGTTGACTCCACCTCGGTACGGTTTGAGTCGAGCATGTTGGCTGCGCCGAAGTTGCCGCCGGCGGGGACGGGACGTCCGCGGCCCATCGCAATGTGGTTCCACTCGCTTTGGTAGCGCACGAGGCTCTCGGCCTCTTCCAAGCTCAGCTGCTGGTATTCGAGCTGCTGGAACTGTCCGTCGAGCTGACCAGTCAGCACCGCCCAGCCGTCGTCAGCCTTGGCTTGAGCCTCTTCGGGGGTAGCCCCGACTCCTTGAACTCCGTAGGCAAAGATCATGGGCAGGGTCGAGGACTTGGCGATCACGTTCAAGAAGAGCACCTGCTGCTCGCGAAGAGCGGACAGGACGTCACGCTGCTGCTCGAACACGGCGTTGGGACCAGACGTTGTCGAGCGGCGCAAGTAGCGCGGCACGCGCGTCACCCGGGCCAGCCGAACGGCCTTCCAAAAGTACGTCGGGGCCACGTCACTCGGGTTGAGCTGGCTCAGTTCGTACATCAAGTAGCGCACCTCGGCCGGGCGCATGGGGTCGTAGCTGCGGTAGCTGCGCAAGATGGTGAGCTCGTCGTAGTCAATCTCGCCGCGCGTCAACGGAGCACCCGACAGGCGTGGCACGAGAAGCCCGCGCAGGTCGGGGCGGCGCGTAAAACGCTTGTCGCTGCCGGGGTACGTCAGCGGCTCGGTAGATGGGACAAAGAGACGAGGCATGACAAGCACAGTGGTCGCCTGAGTGGTCTTTGCAACAAGATGCTGAAGTTCTCTCGCCTCGCCGTAACGCAAAGAAGCACCCAGGGAGGACCCTGGGTGCTTCTGTGTTGATTGATCTATCGACGTTCAACCACTACGCGGTTGTCGCGCAGGTGCTGGTACTGACGCACGATGGCGTACGCACTTGACCCAATGGCCAGGCCAATCACCAAAACGCCGAGCGTCTTAGCAGCTGGTATTCCTGACATGGAGAGTGCTCCACCCGTCGTGGCCCAACACGCGCCGGTGATGCTGCGTCGCAGATCACCGCGGCTAACAACGTGCACCATCAGTCCGATCATCATCGCCATAGCGATGGGTGTCCAGGCTGGGTGAGTCATCAGCAGGTTGGAAACAGTGACCAACCAAGTCGCGTACTGGAACAGAGCCCAGTTGCGCCTCGTGGCCAACTTTGTCGCCGTGCGTCGCACGGTTCGGTGTGAAGAAGAAAGGTTCATGACCCTCCCTTTCGTTTGATCAGACGCAGAGCTTTCGCCCCTTGTCAACTCCGCGGCGATTCGCGGGTCGTGCCCCACCGTCTTCGCCAAGCCCGAGCAACCAACAACCAAAACGACGCCACGACAAAAGAAAAGAGCGGCGACCAGTGGTCGCCGCTCAGTTCCTGGATCTTTACAGATCAGGGTTTGGTCAAAGACCGGTGGTATCTGTCGTGGTGGTCACGGCAGTACCCGTTTCGCGCTCGTCCTCCGCGATCGACTTCTTGCGGTAGGCGCGGTACCCGAGGTACCCGACTGCCAAAAGCAGTCCGCCCTTCCACAAGGCGTAGATTGCGAAGCTGATCATCGCGAAGATGGACAAGCCACGGCCGGATAAAACCGACAGGGTAAGCAGGGCCAGACAGGCCCAAAATGCCTTTTTCAATTTGACCTCCTAGGTCGTTGTACGTTGTGAACTTCACACTTCGTACCGTGAGCGCACCACTACGCCTCGCAACCAAAACAAGGCTGGACCTGCCCGCCGCGGGCCACAGGAAGTTGCAAGAGAGCCCAGCTGTTATCTGGGTAGGCGATATGGCAGCGCTTAGCGCTGGCCGCCGTCTTGACGTGTGTAGGTGCGCATGAGCTCTTGGTCGCTCAGCTGTTCACGGCGCAAGCTGCGCATGCCGGCCACCGTCTTCAAGAAGATCACTGCGGGCAGCACAACGGGCAGGAAGTAAATCCACGGCAACGCGCCATTCAGGGTGTTCACGAAGACGTCACTCGACGAGGCGCCCGACGTCAAGTGCCGAGCCGCCCACATGAAGATAGCCAGACCCACCCCGGGAAAGATGGTGTAGCCAAAGATGTAGCTGCGAACCTGGCGGATGATCTCAGCGCGGCGATTCGCGTACAGAAACGACCCAATCGCCGCCACGGCCAGCTGGAAAGATGACGACAGCAACAGCCACTCGCCACCCGACTGCGCTCCTTGAACTGAAGCGAAGCAGGCCTGGGCGATACCCGCACCGAGAACAATGGTCAAGAAGTACGCCACGTAGCGCATCCATACGCCAGCCCGCGTAGAACGCCCACGAGGACCTTCGAAGATGTAGCGCCGAGCAATCTTGCGGGCCTGGCCGTACAGAAGGTGACCACGGGGAACCTCGATTGGGCCGGCTTCACCGCCAACCGGGGCACCGGTGGGGTCGACGTAGCCGAGGGGACGTGCGCCGTCGGGTACGTATCCATCGAAGTTACTCATCTGCGCCTCCCTTCTGTGCTTTGGCCCCGGAGCTACTGGGGTGAATCAATCTGAAGTACTCGTACTGCTTGGAACTAGTGCGTTCCCACCAGTGGCTTGGTGCCTCGACGGTCGAGGTCGTCGCATTCCAGCAACGCCAGCCAGCTCAAGCTGGCCCCCGCTACCAACACCGCGAGCATCACTGGCGAGACCAGTGACCCGATCAGGTAGAAGAGTCCGTTAAAGAGCGTGGTGAGTCCGTTAGCAAGTACGTTCATGCCATACTCCTTTGGCGCGAGTGCCTGCTCACCAATATCGGCCACGCAAGCGTTCTCCCCATCGCGCCCCTACTTTGCGTGCCCAACGTGCCACTCGGGACAACTTGCGCAGTAGTACACACCCATGCGTGCCCCATCTTTGGCGCTCAGACGTTCGGCCATCGCCTGGGCCTCAATCCGTGTGGCGTACCCACGCTTAGGGCTGCCGTCTGCATTGACGTGAGAGTTCAGCCCGCGCTTTACGTGAGTGGGCTTACGCCCGGCCAGTACGACCAGTACCGCCAACGCCCCGGCGATCAAGAGCGCCACTGCTAACCAAATCAGCAAGTTGGTGACATTGTGCACCAACCCTGCGGGCGTGGGGTTGGCAAAAACCAGCAAGATCACGCCTCCAGTCAAAGCGCGCATCCACCACTTCCACGACGGAGAACCCAACAAGAGGGTGTAGAAGGTGCCCACTAAAAAGGGAAGACCGACAACTCGCATCGCGAGCACCGATCCAGCCAATGCGGCGACATTCTCTGCCGCGACCATCGCCAAGAACAGCCCCGTCAGGGCGTAGAGAGCGTTCCGAGGACTCTCTTGCGCAAAACGCTGCCACTTCTGCAGCTGGCGTACGGCCCGATGTGTCATGGCGCGCAATTTGGAGACGAGATCTAAGCGAGTGCTCACGAGGCCCTTTCGATACTTCTATTTGTGCCCCGCCCCCCTTGCGATGCCAGTACCCGACCTGGCTAACGCCTGATGGATGTGCCTGCTTTACGCCCCGACGATGTCGAGCGCACTGAAGTAGTCGTTGCCGTTCTTGGCTACGACTTTGATCTGAACGCAGTAGATAGCCCCGGCGCGAAGTCCACTAATGAGATAGCTGCGTAGTGCAGTCGTCGGGGCGGTGTGGCTCTGGGCGAACGAGGTTCCAGGCCCCCAGAGCACCACGATCTTGGCAACCTGGCTAGCCGCAGCCGCCGGGATTGCCCACGACACCGCTACCTGCGTCGGCGACGTCGCGTGCAGCGTGGTGATGGCTGGTGTCGGTGCGGTGGTCTTGGCACCGGCCACATCGGGGTGCAGCACCAGCAGCATCACGAGGCACAAAGCAGTCACTACGACGCCAACTCGTTGAACAAAATGCATGGCACTCCTTGGGTGAAGAAATCGAACTCCTGGTACACGTGAGAGCGCCACACAAAAAATCAAGGACTCCAGACATCGTCTCCATTTCTCACCGAATTGCTCGAGTGCTCAGTGGAGCACCGTAGGAAAGTCACTACAAGAGTTCACACGTACGAAACACCGCCGCGCGCTGGCTCCACACCGTACGTACCCACGCAACAGCCAAGGAGGAACCATGACGTATACGCCCCAAGCGCTCGACCACCAAGATCCACGTGCAGTAGATGCCTTTGAACTCTGGAGTCGTGTTGGCTACCTACCTGCTCGTCGCGGTTATCTCACCGACTGGCTCGTCGAATCGTACGCAGATACTGTCTGTTTCTCTCGCCCCGGCACCCATGACGCGTTCATGGTGTCCGACTCGGCCATCTTGCACTTTGGCTTCGACACCGACGACTACGCGAGTGCTTACGCCACGTTGCAAAGAACCACCAGACGCGAGACACAAAGGCAGCGGCATCAGGTGAACGCTGCGCTACGCAACTTGCTCCGGTAACTGACTACTCCGCGAGGCTGTTCGGTGGCGCGGCCTTCTCGACACGCTGCATTCGCTTTTCGAGATCAGCCACTTCCTGTCCGAGCAGGTCTGGCACATCCTCGCCCATCTCCGCCGCACAGAATTCTGAGTTGTCGCGCTTGACGACTCTTGCGGGGATACCCACTACGACTGAGCACGCTGGTACGTCAGAAACAACCACCGCATTCGCACCTATTCGGCTGTCACTGCCAACGGTGATGTTTCCGAGGACCTTGGCGCCGGCTCCAATAACGACCCGGTCACCAATAGTGGGGTGGCGCTTTTCGTTAGCCAACTTCGTTCCGCCCAAGGTCACACCCTGATAGATCGTCACGTCGTCCCCGATGACGCAGGTCTCGCCAATGACCACACCCGTGGCGTGATCGATGAAGAGGCGCTTTCCAATACGCGCTCCGGGGTGAATGTCCACTCCGGTACGTCGCCGTACCCAGCTCGCCACGCCCCGGGCCACCAAGCGATGCCCCCGCCGGTAAAACGCGGCCGCCACGCGATGCCCCCACAGAGCATGCATCCCGGGGTAAAAGAGCACAACCTCCAGGGGACCAGAGGCTGCCGGGTCACGTTCGGCGACCACGACCGCCTCTTGCCACCAGGCACGAACGCCCACTAGTCCACCAAGCCGTCGAAGAGGGCCGTCGACAAGTAGCGCTCACCAAAGGAGGGGATGATGACGACAATGCGCTTGCCGGCGTTCTCTGGCCGACTTGCGACCTGAAGTGCCGCCCACGTGGCCGCGCCCGAAGAGATACCCACGAGCAACCCTTCGCGAGTTGCCATTGCCCGTGCGGTAGCAAAGGCGTCAGCCGCTTCGACCTGCATGATCTCGTCAACCACGCTGGCGTCAAAGTTGTCGGGTACGAATCCAGCGCCGATTCCCTGGAGCGGGTGCGGGCCCTTTGCACCGCCAGACAAGACGGGTGACGCCGCCGGCTCAATCGCGATGACCTGAACGTCACTGCGTCGTGACTTCAAGTAGCTTCCCGCTCCCGAAAGGGTCCCACCAGTTCCCACGCCACCGATCAAGATGTCAACAGTGCCGTCGGTGTCCTCCCAGATCTCCACTCCCGTCGTAGCCCGGTGAATGGCGGGGTTAGCGGGGTTGGCAAACTGGCTAAGCATCAAGTACCCGGGCTGAGTCGCCAATTCTTCGGCTTTGGCAATCGCGCCCGCCATACCTTCGGAACCGGGAGTCAAGATGAGCTCGGCTCCGAAGCCACGCAGCAGTGCGCGTCGTTCTTTGCTCATGCTCTCGGGCATCGTGAGAACGCAGCGATATCCTCGCGCCGACGCCACCATGGCGATAGCGATACCAGTGTTGCCACTCGTGGGCTCGACAATGGTGGTGTTTTCGTCGAGCACTCCGCGCGACTCGGCGTCATCGATCATGGCCACCGCGATGCGGTCCTTGACACTGCCGCCGGGATTAAAGAACTCGAGCTTGGCGAGTATCTCGGCCCCATCCGCAGGAACCAGTCGCTGAAGTCGGACCAGAGGGGTGTGCCCGACGAGCTCGGTGATGTTGTTGGCAATGCGCATGAAGCTCCCGTTATCGTGATGAAATTTCTGAATACCTGACCACTTTGGTCAACAATGACAGTCAGGTCTGTGCGTTCTTTGGCCAATAGGGCTCAGCACCTACCCGTCGAGAGACCCGCAGTGCTTACGCGCCAAGCAGTGGCAATGCGACACCCGTGCCGTTGGCGTACTCCCAACTTCGAGAAAGGGTCACGGGCATCGTGGGTGCCCACTCGCGGCGCTCGGCTTCTTCGGCCACCACTTCGGCGAGAGTGTCAACCACCTCAGCGTTCGTGGACAAGACGGCAATCTGGACGAGTCTCTCGTGCTGCAGGGTCTCCAGCGCGTCAACGAGCTCCGCGCGCGTACCCTCTCCTTCACCAAGCGCCGTCGACAACACGACAACGACGCCGACTAGCCCCTGCGGTCGATTAAGTCGCAAGGTCACCACGTGGTTACCCAAGTCCGACGAGATGACCTCTTCATTGAATCGATGCAGCAGTACACCGAGCTCGTAGACCTTGGCGCCGCGGTACTTTTCGGCCACCCGAGCCCAGAGGCTGTTTCGTACGGCCGCCGGTGCGGTGCTGGGCCACTCGCGCGGGAAGATCAACGTCCCTCGGATCTTGTGACGCGTCTTTGGCAAGACGAAGATGACCGAGAGGTCTCGTCCGTTATCGGCCAGTTCGTTCTCCCAGTCGGCGACTACCTCGGGAGATTTGACGAGATCGACCAAGTCCGCAGAAAACACCGGGCGAGGCATGCAGATGGCGTTCATAAGACGCTCGCGCATTGCGTCGTCAAGTTCTCCCGACGACTCGATCTGATCTACCGGGACGTCCAGTCCGTCGGCCGGTGTCGCCGAGGTGCGGGTAGCTGTTTTTGTCTTGCGCTGGCGCGTACGGGGCGAGGTCGGAAGCAGGGCGGGGCGAATCCCGCCGGCCGTGCTAACAGCACGGGTAGTGACTTCAGCACCACTCGTTGGCACCTCGTCACCTTCGGCCCAGGGTCCCCGCAGAGGAGCACCACGACCGCTCGCCTTCTTGGGCTTTGGCGCAGAGACTGGCTCGCTGCTCTGTGCCGCGTCGGCATTTCCCGCTGGCTCAGCAGCTGCGGACTCGACGGGGATATGAGGCTCGTCGGTACGCACTACTCGCTCTATGAAGTCTGGTTCTTCCGGGGGCATCTCGGGGGAGTCGCCGAGGTCGAACTCGCCGTCGTCTCCGGGCAGGGGCACGATCACCGGGGGTACGGGTCGCTCGGGCGGAGCCGGCTTCTTGGGTGGGCCAACGAAGTCGCCGTCAAAGAGGTCATCGAGACCACCAGCCCTATCCTCCGAAGAGACGTCGCGAACCGCGGGAGCCGGTGGTGTGAAGGTCGCGGGCCGATCGAAGGTGGCACTCGTCGCTGTCGTTGGTGCAGGAGTACTTGGTGCAGGAGTATTTGGTGCCGGCGCCCGGGATGCTTGCGTCGCTACTTGATCTGACTCGCTGGTGCGCGGCAGCAGCCTGCGCAGTGGTGGGTTGCCTTGAGGAGTCGTCGAAGCGGGCGGGGTAGGTGCCGCTTCGGCTGATTCACGCTCAACCGCGCCGACGTGCACGCCGCTATTGGTACCGCTACCGCGTTGTGCCGGTGCCACTTCGCCAAAGAGTCCCTGCAACTGGTCGCTGCCCGCGTTCTTTTCCAAGACCGCCACAATCTCGCTGAGGCTATGTGCGCCGTACAGGTCAACACCCGCTGACTCGAGGGCCGTGCGCAAGCGCGCCACCATGCTCGCCTCACTACGGGTCTTGCCCGACGCGAGTAGCAAGAAGCTCTCGAGGTAGGCACTGAGCAGTTCGTCATCTACCTCGCTCAGGCGTCGTCCCAGAGCCCGCTCGGCCTCGGTGAACTCGACGGGCATGATGCGCTTGAGGCCCTGGACGATCTGGGTACGAAGCCGGGTGATGCGGCCCAACGCGTCGGCCTGGCGACTCGCGAGATCGGCCAGGCTGCGCTGCGAACCTTCGTAGAGACCGCGGTACTTGCACTCGGGACCGCACTCGTGACTGGTGTGATCGGGACGCCTGGCCATTAGTTCACCGACCCGGGTAGAGAGAATCCGTACTTCGCGGTTACCTGGCCGAGCTCGTAAAAGGCCCGTCCACGAGCGGCCTGCATCGACAACACGGCGCTGGAGATCTGAGTGGATAGTTGCGCGGCCAGCGACGCATCTGGCGTGTTCGCTAACTGCAGTTCGGCACTCATCGCCTGGCCGGCGTAGTACGAAGCCGTCTTGAGATCTTGTTGGACCGCCCACAGGTTCTTGTCTGGTGGCGCTGCTGCTGCCACGTCACTGTTCATATTCGACAGTTGGTCGATGAGGGGCTGCAAGGAGTTGATGTTGGCCTGGAGGTCGGCCGGGGAGTAGTTGGCCACCTTCTCGGCTTGCTTGAGCAGCAAGAAGTCACTTTCGTAGTTCTGAGCGGCGTGGTACACGGCCGCCGTCGTAGAGGTAGACGCCACGACTCGACCGTTGATGACCACTGAATTGGCCATGCCAACCCCCGCCACCGCCAGCACCAACCCGGCGAGCAAGCACGCCGCCCGGCGTCGACGGCGACTCTGGTTGGTACTCAGGTGCAACAGCACCCATCCGCCAGCAAGCATCACCAAGCTGCCCGGAACCAAAATCCCCGGGTGCCATCCGTGCCCCAGCACGCCCGCGCCGGTTTCGATAACGAGCAGGCTGAGAAACGTCCACGCCACCGTGCCAGCGAAGAACGCCGCACTGGGCAAGCGCATAGTTGAGAGTTTCTCGACAAGCTCTTCGAGGCGACTCGGGCGCGGCTCTCCGGGCTGCACCAGTGTGCGGGGCATCAGTGTGGATTCATCAGTTGGCGGCACCACCGAAGGAGAAGTAGGTGACGCAACACTTGGCGCCGGTGGCACCAGCGGACGAAGTACTCGCATTGGTGGCACTACGTCAGTTGGGGGAGTAGCGGCTTGTGATTCCTCGGCGCCAGTGGTGGGCAGGGGTGCGGGCGTGACGAGCTGGGCTTCCGCCTCACGCTGACGGCGAAACTCCGCCATGGCGCTGTTCTCATCGCGTCGACCACGTACCACTGTTACCTCGATCCTTTCTGCCCGGTCATCCTCATGATCCGAAGTACTCGTCGTAGGGGCTGTCATCGGGTGAGTGCAGTACTGGACTGCTTGCAGTGTCGGCACCGCCACTTCGCGGCAGTGAGATACGACTCCACTCACGCACATTGAGAGCGTCAGCAGAGTTGACGACCGTGTCCGCCACTGCCACCGCGAGAGTGACCGGGTTGGCGGCCATGAACTCGGGGTGGTCAATGGCGTAGTCGCAGTACGCCTCGATCAGTTCGACGTAGGTGCGCTTGCGTGCTTCGGAGTCCACCACGAAGCACAAGATTGCGTGCTCGAAGGGGAGGGTCCGGGTGTGCAGCCAGCCCAAGAATCGCTCAATGTGACTCCACGCGTCGCGACGACTCTGGAAGCGCTCGTACTCAATGATGACTCGCCGGTTGATGACCTTGCCCGTGTCGTCGGTCTCTTGAGCGGTCAGCAGTGCGTCGGGCTGGTAGCTGACGTAGCCGCCCTTGGTGCTGCCTTCGAATCGCCACGGCCTCGTGCGCTTGTTGACCGGCAGCGACAAACGAGGTTCGATCGCGAACAGGCCCTCAGGTGCGCAGCGCTCGGACCGCAGCATCGCCGCCACGATGCGCTGTGCTCGGGTGTCGTGGTCGAAGTCAGTTGCTCCCGTGATGCCTACTCGAGCGGGATCGATGTCAGAAAGAAAGCGGCTTCGCGCCAAGCGCAGCTCGACTCGCAGCGAGTCCGGTGCGGTGTCGAACGCCCCGATGACGCTGTCGAGCTGTCGGCACAGTGAGCGGGTAACTCGCCAGTGGGCGGGGACGACCTCGCGCACATCGGCGTAGCGAACAGGCAGCTGCTTGACCCAACCGAGCTCAACAAAGCGAGCGAGCCACCAACGCCCCAGACGTACCTCGATACCCGCCAAGCTGAGCGCGTGGTTAGTGGAGATGCCGTACTGCGCGTGACTACCGTCCAAATCGAATGCCGCGAGCAGGGCGATGACCTGGCGAACCTTGGCTGGGCTGGTGCGTGTGAAGCGCTCTTCGAAGGTTCGTACGTCCTCGACAAAGCTCGTCAGTTCCCGCCGGCCCTTCGAGGTGAGGCGCCAGCGCACGACCGCCCGGCTCTCGCTGGCCGCCACTTCGCCGGTGACCGTGTCCAGAATCACCGCTGGCTGGTAGGCCACGAAACCCAAAGCAACCAACCGCCCCAGGGCCTTCTTCGTCCCCGGGAATCGCAGTTCCCAGGCGTCCACCAAGTCCTGGTACGCGCGCGGAACGGAGAACACCAGGCGCAGTGCATTGAGCGCCCAGGGGTTTTGGGTATCGAGTCCGAATGTTTCGGCACGCTGTTGGAACGAGGCAGTCACGCTTCTTTACTGTGTGCGCTGCGTGGAAAGGTTCCAGGGTTATCAAAGATCGCCAAAACCCCAAGTAACGCGGGGTATCTCGCTAAGTAGCGCCCGCCGCGTGCTGCACCGAACCTACGACACCACTCCAAGCGCAACAAAGAGAAGAAAACCTACGAAAAAACCCCCAACTTCGCAACCCATCTCCACCTACAACCACGCCTTCACATACCAAATCACCAAAGACTCAAACACTCACCAGAGCAACTCCCCAAGAAGGACAAAGCCACGTACCCCCAAAGCCCCCGCATGGCGGCCGCCGCTGCGCGCTCGCCGACGTCCCATCGGTCGTCGCACCGTCAAGCCAGTTCACCGACGTGAGTAGCCGAGCCCCGGTATCCATGCATCGCTACTCAGGTGGCTACCTGACTCGTCGGACTTCCCGTGCTCCTCATGGGCGAGTGGATCTACCCAGACGCGACTACGCCGCACTTCCACCAAGTCCGGTTCTGGTGGCCGTGGTCAGCTGCGAGAGTCAGCTGCGAGAGTCAGCTGCGCAGCGGGTCACTTCTCAGGACAACCAGCACCTCCGCACAAACGTGGATCAGGGGTGCCCGTTCAATGTGCCGGCCCGTCCAAGAATACGCCGTTCGGTGTACAGCCAGTACCGCCGCTGGCAGAGCTGGTGGATCGGTCACCCCGGGATCCTTTCGTGGGAGCTGTCGATTCAAAGACGCCGCCCGTGAGACTCCTGTGCCGGGCCCGCAACGCTTACTCAACCGACGAGCAGATGCCTGACCTGGGTGTTGGTTTCACGCGCGTTTTAAAGAAGTGACGCACGCAGGCTTCTGACCTAGTCCCAGAGGTTGCCGAGGTGGTCCGCTACCCACCGCAAGGCGTCCTGCGCCAGGCTGAGACGCTGGGCCTCGTCTTCGTCCAGGGCACGCCGCAGCATCTCGGCCTGGGCGCTTCCTCGAGTCGTCGCAGCCCTGTGCCACGCGGACAACAGATCGTCTGGCGTGCCTGCGCTATAGCGAAGAAGTGCCCCAGCGTTGGTGCGCAGTGCCGCCGTCCAGTTATCCATCGTCTCGAACTCGTCAGTCCCCGGCCAGCCGTGTGCGTCGTCGGCTAACTGGGCGAGCATGCCTCCGAGAACTTCACACAGGTGCGTATCGAGCCGCCACACGTCTTCGTCGCCCCAGCCCCGATTCGCGCGCTGAGTGGCTTGACGAGCGCTGCTGACCAAGTTCGCGAGGCGCCACTCACGTGCCTGCCTGG
>Ga0214166_1001029_pt1 | contig 12748 bp, 21 predicted proteins | sample TroBogepilimnion_27_FD_153005 | JGI IMG/M metagenome (GOLD analysis project Ga0214166, IMG submission 153005) | Freshwater microbial communities from Trout Bog Lake, WI - Practice 18AUG2009 epilimnion v3 | ecosystem: Environmental > Aquatic > Freshwater > Lake > Epilimnion/Euphotic zone ...
TTTACAGCGTTTTCTACTGTGTGGCGTATGGGTCCACCGCCCAGATCTACACTGACATTAACATCCCCGCCACCTTCCTCCTCCTCGTCATCATCATAGGTAAACCTAACAAGTACAGACATGTCTCCCTCATGGTAGATCCAGTCTTCATCGCCGTCGCCTCGGGGCCTTACTCTAAACGTTAAAGGTTTATCAGGGTCTAGTTTGATTAGTTCATCTAACCTAGTTTCGTTCATACGAGTCTTATCAAGGATCACGTTCCATTCTAGTTCGTCATCACGATCAGTTACATCGCCTTCCTTCAACCTACTGGCTTGAATTTTAGGTGCTTTCTTTATCACTCTTTTAAGAACGTAGTCTTTTTCGTTTTTGTCGCCGGTTGCCTTGGATAACAGGTATTTTTTTAAATACTGCGGCAAATATCTCTGAAGCATTCTATCATAAAGTTTAGTGTGACTGCTACTAGCAGGTGCAAATTTAATACGATTTGGTTTCACAGTTTCGATAAAATGTTTAATGGCAGATAGCACAATCTTAAAAAATTCTATGGCGTATGCAGCGGTGTACTCATGATCACTATCATAGTAGTCTGCTACGACCTCCCATGCGCTATTGGGATTTTCATAATCTTCTTGAGAGAAATCTATCTCTACGTTTCGGTAGGTGTACCGATACACACCTAAGTCTTCACTATCAATGCGGAATGGTAAATTCTCTACTGAGTTTACGTCTAGAACTTCGTCCAGTCGTGTCTCTTTCTTAGTGTCAGGTTCCCAACCAACGTTGCCGCCGCCCAAATCTTTAAATCCGTTTTTCAAGTAAAAACTTTTAAGTTTGTTTTTGTTCTTTTCGTTAACAGGGCTTTGTGGCCAAACCCATCCTTCAAGGCTGATTCCATCTTCAGCAGCAAGCTTTTTAAGCGTGTTTAATCCCACTACACCTAGATTTTTCTGTGTTGGATGTGCTTGCATGAAACTGATATGAACCCAATTGGGGCCCATCTGAGATGGCTTTAAGTCAAATTGCACGAAACCGGTTTTGTTTGAAACGATTATAACAAAGCTGGGATCCATAGGGTTGATATAACCCATGCTGCGAACTTTTTCTATAAACTTCTTAGCAGGAGTATCTTCATCGTCAGATTTAGATAACCTAATACGGACTGGTTTATCCTCTTCATTCTCTTCTTCATTAACTAAGTCATCTGATTGGTCTAGTGCGCTGATCCCTTGTCGTATTGCGCTTGGTCTTTGTGCAGGAGTTTCTCTTCTTTTTCTTGCCAAATCTCGTCTTAGTAAGTTTTTTAACTCTTGCGGGGATTTTATTTCGTTTGTAGCATACTGTATAAAATATTTTATATGATCATCTTCGCCAGCTAAATTAGGATTGCTCTTCATGAGCATAGAATATAATTTTTTAGCATATTCTTGTTTAGCAGCTTCAGGGTTTAAAGAAGCACTTAGGGCTACTACAAAGCGATCTAGCGTAGAAAATATCTGCTCTTCGGGTATATTCAGCCAATCGCCACCTGGACTTCTAAACTCAATTCTATCTGATCTAAAGTTAACACTAACATTTTTTATTAAGTTCATACTGTAAAATGCTCTGCTAGCCGCAGAGTTCATGTCTTTACGCATGTCTTTTAAAGTCTGTATAACTTCATTTGGGCTATTGCGAGCAAATCTAAAAACTTCGTGTTGAGAACTTGCACAATAGTTTGTTACATTTTTAGGAAACAATCTGTCAAAATCTTGCAATACTTTTTGATCACCCAAAAGCAATACTAACTTTACATAGTCTACTGAGTACATACTTTTGTTAGGAATGCTAACATTCATGTGCAAGCCACAACTCTCATTGGTATAATTACCTAACTGCTTGCACCATTTAACTACTTTACGGTACTGAGTATGTAATTCGTCTAAAGTTACTTTAGGTCCTACTAACTCTAAAGGTCTATCTTTAGCACTTATGCCGGTTGGTTTTATAGAATAATCATATACAAATGTAAAGTCATTATAGTTCATATCAATATGAGCTGGTTTATCTATGTGAGAAACAACATTATAATTAGGGAAGTATGGCTTTAAAGTATCTGCTAGATATTCGCCTTCTCTATCTAGTGCCATTATTTTTTGGTAGTAAGGCCAAACAAAACCAGAAACATAAAAATATACATCGCTCATGCGTTTAAGTTGACGGTCGTTCCATAGCCAATCTTCATCACTAAATGCATCATGACCGTTTAATTCTTGTTGTCTTTGGTACTCTCGGTAGTCGTATTCTAAACCGTTTATTGCGCTTCTTAGTTCCTTTTTACTTGTAATACCGGCATCTACGCTGGCACTAAAGAAATCTTCTATTGACTGAATATCATCTACTCTTGGATCATTATAAAAATCTGGAGTTAAATCTTTTATGCTGCGGTTGTCTGGAACACGCATAATCATTTCGTATTCTATACCCACTACAGGATTAATATTAGAGGCTCTTTTGGCAAGAGACCCCGGACTCATATTAAGTTCATCTAATGGTCTATGTTCTAAAAAACTATCTGACTTCATCTTTCATAACCCTTAAATGGTTTTACAGGGCTCACTTTAGTTACATCATTTGTTTCTATAGATGTAGGAGTACTAATCATCTTTTTATCGCTAGCAGACATGCCCATTTGATTTAGCGCATCGTCTATCCATTGGTCAATATCGTTACCATAACTAACTACAATTTCATTTTCACCAAACGCACTTTGTCTTGGCATTGATGAAACACCATCTGTCTCACGCTGCTTTCTGCCTTTAGCCCCAGCGATAGCAACACCAAACCTGTATTGCAAGTAAACATCGTTGTTAGAGAGTTTTGGAATTACATAAGTAGCAGGTAGTGCATCTCTTTGATCGGGTAGTAACTTACCTCTGCTAGCATCTTCAGTAATAAATTCATAAGCTCTCATAGTGATCGACCCCAACGAGTAGAAATTACATTCCAGTTAATGATCTTCCACTGTTCTTTTAAATATTTCTTTTTGTCACTGCCATAATCTAGAATCCAGGCATGCTCCCAAAAATCAATCAATAAGATGATATCGTCTTTAACTTGGTGATTTTTGATAGTTTTGATAGTGCCATCATGCGCTAAGTAGACCCATCCTGAGCCTTCAATCTTCATGGCAACTTCTTCTACTGCATCTTTGAAATTGTCGTAACTACCAAAGTGTTTGTCTATGAAACTTTTGATTGGGCCGTTTGGCGGATTGCTGTTCCTAACTTCTCTAAACTGAGGGAATAGTGTATTATGTAAAAAAGCCCCAGCGTAATTAAAATCCCTGTCGCCTTCTTTATTGTTATATCTTTTTGCGTACCCCTTGGCGAGTTTATCGTAATGCAGTTCAAGGGCGGCCTTTGAAAATACAGGGGAAACTTCGCTTTCGGCAAAGTTCAAAGGAATGATTTCTATGTCCTGGGGTTTGGAATTAGATTCTAATAGTGTGATAATATCTCGCATTAAGATATTTATCAGTTTTTGTCAAACCCCGTTTAGATTACAAGCGTCTAGTGATTCGACCTTTAGAAAGATCGTAAGGGCTTAATTCTAGTTCTACTCTGTCGCCCATCAGTATGCGTATTTCGTTCTTACGCATCTTGCCTGAAACATAACCCATTATAGTATGTCCAGAATCTAACTTAACTTGGAAAGTAGCGTTTCGTTGAACGTCGATTACTTCCCCTTGCATATTTACACCAGTTTCTTTTGCCACCGTACTCAATTTCTCCTTTAGTTTAGCGTTTTAGTATCGCCCACATCTTTTCTTTGTCTTTAATCTCTGCTTCCAACTCTTTATAGCGTACTGCTAGTTGGCTCAGTTCTTCCCATTTTTCTTCTAATTCTTTGTTAGGATGAATAATACCCAATCTATTTTCTAGTTTTTCTAGCAACTCAACAATGCTCTTGCCTTTGATCTTTACATCACCGTCAAATTCTGCATCACCTGATACTTTAAGACTTCCAGAATTTGCACCGTTAAGTAACCCCCACTGAGCGGGAGAAGTGTACGAGTACCCACTTGTAACATGAGGTGCACCGCCACCGGACACCCCTACTGGTCCGCCACCTAACGAATATGTATATGCACCGTTATAGATGCTAGTTAGTTGACTGGCTGTGTTGACAGTCCATCCAAAGTCCTGCTGCTGTGACATGTTATATCCTCTTCATGTAGATTTTACCCTGATCATCGACGCTGAAGGTCACTTCCATGCCTTCTTCCCAGCCTAATTGGTCTAACAGGGGTTTTGGTATAGGTATCAATAAATCACCAGTTTCGCTATCTTCCTGGGTAATGATCTCGTATCTTGTTTTTTCTTGGCCCGGGCCGTTCTTACTCATAAAGTATTTACTTTAGAAAAACTCGCCCAGATAATTTATCTGCGGGTCTTACCAAGACTTGCAACTCCAGTATCTTGCTTTCCAACGAGGTCCAGGATTCTCGCAGTGATGACGAGCGCGGAATGACTTGCGGTGAGCGGGTGAGTTCTTTTTGATACGCATGTTCTTGTCACCAAAGTTAACTTTTACAATCTTACCGTTTGGCTTGCGTACATAGACTTTAGACTTCTTAACGTCGCCCTTCATCTTCTTGCCAAGTGGTACTTCGCGACCGTGATATTTGGCTTCTGGTATTAAATCGTCTACATCACCTACATCGTCCCAAAGTTTATATAAGTTACCATCGGCGGCCATCTTTCTAAGGATTTGGTTTACTAATTCATCCTTGTTGCTTACGTTAACTTTTCCGAATATACGTGATACCTCTTCTAGAGCATTTTCAATTTCATAAACTGGGTCATCAGGAAATCTAACACCGGCATCTTTAATCTCATCTACTACTTGACTATACAAAGCATCAAAATTAGTAACTCCCTTTATTGCTTTAGCGTCTGGATCTTTCCCACCAAGCGCACCTGCCATCTTATTCCAATCAGGGTTGGCTTCTTCTAAGTCTTCAGATTCACCCATCTTAAATGATCCGGCGCTAGAAGCGTCACTATCAGATCCCATTCTCATAGAAACATGAGGGTACTTTGATTCGTTTAAGCCTGCATACTTCCTTATTAAGTTGAATTCTTCTTTTACTTCCTTATCTCTAAGCAGTGCTTCTTGTTGCATTGCCATAGCTAATTTCATGGCTTCTTGAGCATTAATTTTGGCTTTAGACTTTTTAAATTTGTCTGCTAAGAACTGCATAGCCGTGCGTAGCCATTCAGTTTCGTTATCATCCGGGTCTACACTTGGGGTATAAAATTCACTTTTGAAAAATTCTCTGTACAAGTCTTCTGGTTTCTTATATTTAAGAACTGTAGCAGGACCAGTTATTTCTGGTTTTCCATCAGAGGCAGTTTGCCTTCTATTTTTAAAGATATCCTGAAAATTGATTATATCGCTTTCGTTTAATTCTTCAAAGTCTTCTAGAATAAAGTGTTCACTTAGGATATTTAAAGTCTTTTGGTCTGCTTCAACAACGATAGCGTCTGGACCTAATGCAACTACACCGGTCTCTACTAACACCTCATCATTTAATTCAAAATGAAATGTATCATTTACTTCGATCATCTCTGAACTTTCAGAAATGTCTTCGATTGCTTCCATTAACTTTCTAATATCGCTCATAATCGGAACTCCTATATGCTATTTATCTCTTCTAATAATATGCAGAGCCCTCTTAAGACCGTATTTAACCTTACCTAAACGGTCTTCATCTGCTTGATATTTGATTCCGATACCGCCCGCAGCACGCCATGCAACGATGTTTGGAGTGTAGTCATCGATTAAGATGTTGGGAGTGCCGTCAGGTTGAACAGCATAAATGTATTTCTCATGCTCAAAGATCACTTTATCTGGAGCAACTTTAATATTTTTTGCTAGCCAGGCGCGCTTTCCTTTTATGCTACCCTCGCGGTCAAAGTTTAATGGACTACTTAAAATGGTATACCCACCCGCAAATCTCTTTACTATATGTAACAAGTGATTTGCGGTGGGGAAAGGTTCGAGGCTTTTAAACAGTTGTTCTGCGTTTGCTTCTTTGAAGAACTTATTCCATTGATCTGGGGTCATTTGCTTGTAGTGTGCTACAGAAAGTTCTCTACCTGCGTGGTTAAACAAGTCTGCTAACACGCCGTCCATGTCAACATAAACGATAGGTTTTCCTGTTTCTGTAGGTTCTATTTCTTCAAATAATTCATATATACGCATTATACTATTTATTAATAGGATGCCTTTTCAAGTATCCTTTGGGGTCATCAGGCGTATAATCTTTGTGAATAACGGGGGTACGGTCAGGAATCAGTTCCTTACTGTTAATAATATAATCTCCGTACTTAAGAACAATATAAGAAAAGATAGATTCGTTCTTGGTATCTTCGCTAAAACCCAAGATAAGATGGTTAGCCCAACTAATTTGGTAATCAATGTGCTTACGAATGCTCTTGTCTTTGGTGATATCATCAAAGTTTTTGCATTCGCGTCTAAAGTAAAAAGTCTTCATTTTTTCCACACTAAAAAGGTCATGTAATCTCGTTCGCTTTCAAAGGTGAAAGAGTAACTACCCGACTGTTCTCCAGCCATATTGATCACATCAAAGTGCCAGTTTCTTTGACAATTATGCTGGCACCACTCTATAAGAGGTCTTAACTGACCATACGGCAACTGAATAGTAGTTTCGTACTGGTCGGACATCAGTCCCACAAGTTCCTAAAATACTTGCCGAACAGTTCTAATCCTTCTTGAATTCGTCGTTCGTGTTCACGATGACCTACAATATCATACCAATGCTCATCAGGATTCTTGTCAACCATTTCAGAGAAGTTTTCTACCTTACCGGTAAGGGGATTCAATCCAGATTCTTTAGTTTTTGTCCATTCAAATATTGCTTCACCATGATGATACTTAGAGTCATAATCACCAAACGCAACTTGTTGGAAAGACCAAATCATCTTGTCCAAAATTTCATTCCACTTTTGACAACTAATGTCAAAAGCCTCGTTGTAAGTTTCTTTATAAAAATCAAACGATTCTTGATTTTCCCAGTCTCCGCCGCCAACGTCGCCAAACTCATTAGGTACTCCTTGAGCGTTTTGCTTAAGTTGGATAAGCGTAGGAAGGATAATAACGGCTAGAGTACTATCTACACTCCAACTGTCTTCTTTATCAATACGAACAACAATCTTTCTACCGTTACGCTTACGAAACTTGCCTAAACTGGCTTTCATTAAGATTTTACCCTAGTTTTCCGTTCGTGAAAGTAAAAAGTCGCCCAGCATCATGCCTAATAACGCCCTCACTAATGTTGGCGTATTGTTTTGCATTTTGGACAACTTCTTCTAATGTTTTACCCTGACATACAAACTTCTGCGTAGTATTGCTATATAGCATAATAGACCCATTTACTACTTCTGTAAAGAAGAATGGGTATTCGCTTGTAGATTCTTGTTTGGGCTGTTCTGCTTTTTCAATGTCTTCCAAAATTTGCCTGATCCAAATCTGAGCCTTGCGCTTAACATAGTATTCTCCCACCATGAAGCCCAAAGAGAATCCAGATACCCAAAGAAGAATCTCAGTCATATTCATGTATTTAACGCCTGTTTATTGTACCGTTGCCAATTGTTCAAGTATTCGTCGTATTTTACCCATTTGGGTATGTTACCATCGTTAACTAAGAATCCCCACTCTCGCTCTTGCCTGCCCATAATGAATATCGTAGTAGCGGGTTTTTCGTTGTCAAGTTCTAGCCAATGATAGTCTATCGCATTTCTACGAATAATACTACCTGGGCCTCTCCAAACGCACTGATCAACGATTCTGCCCTTACTGTACATGGGAGTATGCTCCCAATATCCACCCTTAAGTATGATAGTTGTATAGTTCCAAGGATGGTCGTGAAAGATAGGATCGTCACTCTTTACAATCTTGTGTAACACAAAGTTAAAAGGAAACTTGTAACGGTCCTTCAAAAATAAATAGTACCGGTGCATATATGGCGCACCGGTACGACGGTCGAGAATTAGACGATAGCGACCAAGTTTATTGAGAATTTTATGTAGAATGTTCATTGTTATTAAGTGAGCGGGATTTTAGGCTCCCGCCAAACCTCTAGTCAATTAGACTAGCCCAGCAGCCAATGCCTTGTAACCTGCGGCTACAACTTCGCGGCTAGGAGTTCCCAAGCGATACTTGGTGAAAGTCTGGCCCTTGTTGTTAGTACGCTGATTAGCATAGATAGCGAACCCTGCAAAACGCAAATCGCTCACAGTAGCAGTTGGGTTAGCAATACCGAACCGATAAGTGATCTGCTTGGCAGTCAACTGTTCACCATTCTTAAATGCCTCAAGGAGGCGTGCTTGCTTAGTATTAGTCATATCATTTTCCTTTGTAAATGCGTTGTTCTCACGAACACCGTAAACACATAATACTAGATTAATCAGTAAGATACAAGAGAATAGGATACTGTTTTGTGAACTCTTTACCCGATCTCAATGATTTTATTAGGATCCCAGCCCGTATCTTCACCAGTATAGCCTCGAGGATTGCATACGGTGCGAGTTTCTCCAATCACATAATCAGAAGGATTATGCATATGCCCATGCACCCAAAGTCTGACTTGTGGATGGTCTAGCATGAACTCTGAAAGATCAGAGTGATAAGCACCGTTCACAATGAAATCATGAATATAATATTCATCAATGCTCAAAGCAGAAGGTGCATGATGGCTGACTACTACATAGGTCTTAGTAGGGTCAGTTTCTACAGTTTCTTTGAAATAGGCAAGTGTCCTGGTGTGGCGACTAACCGTTTCGTAAGGCTTGAGTTTTCTGTACCCGTTAGCATCATTACGAATAGCGTTATAATCATTCAACTTATTTACAATAGCACCCATGGTGATAGGATCACCTTTGTTCATGTTGGTCCACAAGGTGCCTCCCACGAAGGTAGTCTCATCAATCACCTTAGTGTCATTTTCAAGGAAATAAATGTTGGGGTAATTGGCGCATTCTTCTAGCAAGTGATCTAGACTAGCGACCCACTTGCCATGATAAAATTCATGGTTCCCTGCAATGTAAATTACATGTGGGAAAGAATCCGAACACCGCTGTAAGAAGTTGCGGTAACGAATAGCAATCTTAGAATCTGAATTACGATCATGGTCGTGCAGTTTTTGAGCCGTGAGGATGTCACCAGCCAAAACTAGTACATCACAATTTTGATCATTGTTGATTACAACGTCCGAAAACTCCAAATGAAGATCGGACGTTACTTTGATTTTCATTATATACTCTTAGTCGCGTGGTCCTACTGGGTGAACTAATACCCATTGGCAACGCTTTTCTACTAACAAATGACCCCATTCATCATACATATAGTGACCATAAGAATCAACTACTGGGAAGTCATTACAAACTTTGTGAACTTCTTGCTCGTCAGTATCATAATAGTGACCATTAACTTCATGTGCTATGATGCCACCAAGAATGATTCCACCTACGAACTCTCCCCAACCAAAATGTCCTTCACGTTCATGCCATTCACGATGCTCGCGCTCTTGGTGATAACGATGATGATTCCAATCGGGATCAGCAACGCTAGTTGACGCAGCAAATACTAACATTAAACTTAGAAATACTCTTTTCATAAAATTCTACTCCATAATAAACAATTCAGAAAAATGATTCAATTTTGGATACTGAGATGAATCTTTTCTAAACACCCAAACGGGTTCAACAAAAATACTGTTCTTTGCAGCATTCACAATAGCATGGGGTCTTGCTTGCATACGCATACCAATCTTACCTAGATAGTTACTGCCAGGATAAGTTAGAATGTCATCAACCATATCATCGCACAGATTCAACCGTTTACCATTATGAATGCGGGGTTCGATGATATTTATCATCATATACCCTTCACTCTTGATCGTGTTCCAAACCATACGATTGACTTTAAAAAAGAAATCGTTCTTCCAACTGTCAAATGTAGGATATCTGGACCAAGACTGCTCTGCTGTTTTGACTGTACTAGTTGCATATCGTTCAGTTTCAAAATACGGAGGACTGGTAAAGTAAAAGTCAAACGCATTCTCATACTGAGACCACGCAACGTCTTCGCTGGGAAGATTCCATATCTCTACTGTTTTAACGCCCTCACACTTGAAGTAGTTTACAGACTCGGTTAAAATAGCGTTGCCGCCCAGCAACCGTTCATATTCTAAACATTGCTCTTTGTAAGTAGCAAACACTTCAGGGTTTGGGTCACAACCAACATAACGCTTGGTTGATTTGGTAGCATAAAATCCCGCTAGCCTATCTCCCCATCCTGAACTAGTATCTAAAACATCTACTGCCCCGTGCTTCTCGTACAGTGCTTTAGCCACACTGGGCTTAAACTGTGTTGCAGTATAAGTGCCAATTCTAAACGCACTGCGAAAAGTAGAATCGCAGATATCATCATTACCCAATGCACCTTTACGCCAAAAGTGCCAGTTCATTTTCTCTAGTTTATCTTTGCTGTGCCAAATATCCCACGGAGAAGAAACAAGATTGCTACCGCAACGCATACGGTTTTCTTGTTGAAAGTAATTGCTTACGATATTGTAAACGTGAGACTTGTCGATTACGCCTAGCGGGCTATCTGAATACTTGTACTTGTAATCTGCCTTCTCTAAGACTAGATCAAAGTCCTTGTACTCAGACAACATTGATGTTTTACAGAAACGGTTGAATACCCGTTCAAACTCATCCTTACTAAACTGTTTTAGCGGGAAAGGAATCTTGTTATCAATGATGTAATCAGTCAAGGCCCGCTTGATATCGTCCTTGTTAAACTGTTCGATTAGGTTTAACCATCGACCATTGCTGATTAGCGGTATTCCTCTTTCATCATGATTGTTGTAGAATAGTTGGTCTAACATTATCCTCGTCGCATCCTAGCAATTTCAGTAGCCTCTTCTGCGCTAAACACCGGCACTAGATTGGATTTGTGCATTACGGCTACTCCAAGTAGTGTACGCTCACCAGAATACACACGTGGTTCGCGGCGACCAGTGTTGCCCACCTTGACGTTGGTAAGGCTGGGAATACGAGGAGTTTCACTAGCCCTAAAGTGCGTATCCTTAGGAGCAAGCGTCTTCATAACAGCAGGCTTGGGCTGCTTGATCTTACCCAAACGGTAGTCACAATACTCTTCAAACGAAAGTTTGGGCATACGCTGCTGCTTGAGCCAATCGTTATGCTCACGCCAGCCCTGCTGCCATTCAGCCTGCTTAGCCTTAGTCATTTTGAATTTGGGCTTGCGGGTGCTAAGTGAATGAACACCCTTAATCATATGCATTGTCATAGTATTATAATATCAGAATAAAATGGTAATTACAAGACTTTCAGCATGATGTAACTAACCAAACTGTCCTTACCCTTGAAGGTGATCCAATACTGATTCGACTCATTGGGTTTCCCACCAAAAAACGCACTACAATATCTGTCCGAATCTGAACCGTACTTGCTCCGAAGAAACTCTTCTACTGCACGGGCTTTAGCACGGGCTTTACCTTCGCTACCATAGATATAGGGGTCAAACTTAAACCCGTGCCGGTGACCATATTTTGTGTAGTTGGGATTTAGTTTAATGTATTCCATGTACTTGCATCTAAATATTTTGACTTGCGAGTGCTTACAAGACTTTCAGCATGATGTAACTAATCAAACTGTCCTCACCCTTGAAAGTGATGTAGTAAAAACGCATCACTGCCATTCTGGGTCTCTTACCAAAAAAAGTACTCCAACTTCTGCTATGGTAACCGTACTTGCTCCGAAGAATTTCTTCTACTGCGCGGGCTTTGTTAATGTCGCCAACTGCTAGGTTAAACTTAAACCCATGCTGATGTCCATAGATTTTATAGTTGTTGAATCTACGATTTAGTTTAAAGTATTTCATGTATTTGCATCCAAATGTTTGCAATAATTTCTAAATTGGAATCCGGGGCATGAACATTGTTTCTTAACAGGATCAACAAAGTAAGTATCGCCCTTGCTGCCAGTTACGCGAATCAGTGTAGACTCAATCTCAACCTTGAACGGATTCTTCTTCAGTTCGACAAACTTGCGACCGCGCTTGTCCATTCTCAAAGGAGACTTGAATTCGATTACCCGCTTAGTACCCTTGGGGATGTAAGCATGAATACGGTCGCCCTCCAACAAATAAATGTGATTGGGCTGAAAATCAGATTCCCAGACAGTAACTTCTTGAACGGCGACCATATTCATTCACCCTTAGAACTTAGCGTCAGTCTCACGAATCCACTTGGCTGCTTCTTCAGATTCAGAGTCCCAAGAAGAACGCTCGTCCAACTCGGGCAGATAGTGTCCCGCCGGGAGAATAGTATCCAAATAAGACTTGCCAAACGACACAAGACGAACCTGATACTCTGCCGCCTTAGCAGCACATTCGGCACAACCTTCGGTTTGCTCCCAGTGGTCATCACACGCACTAGCGTTATAGCCAAACTCGTTTTGGAACGAGTCGCACATCTCGCAAGAGCCATACGACCCTTCGACCCAACCACGCTCACCATTCCAATCGACCATAGCGTACCAAGAACCCTGATACGATCCAAACGACTGGAAAGCCAAAACAGTAGCGCCTGCCGCCACCAAACTTGATTCATATCCGCTCATATCGCTCTCCGTTTCACTAACCTATATATCTA
>Ga0214166_1001031_pt1 | contig 12740 bp, 18 predicted proteins | sample TroBogepilimnion_27_FD_153005 | JGI IMG/M metagenome (GOLD analysis project Ga0214166, IMG submission 153005) | Freshwater microbial communities from Trout Bog Lake, WI - Practice 18AUG2009 epilimnion v3 | ecosystem: Environmental > Aquatic > Freshwater > Lake > Epilimnion/Euphotic zone ...
TATCTGTGTGTATTTAGTGTGCCTTGCGGCGCACAATTATGCCTTAGTGGGCTGTTTAGTTGGGTTGTTTACCCATTCGACATCTTCGTCGGTCATTGGAATCCATTGTAACATAATTAGATCCAATGTTGTCCTTTGAGAATAGCTTCAGCACGAGCAGTCTGAACCGCTTTAATAATTTCGTAAAAATCAACGAAAAATTGTTGTATAGTTTTCATAGTCCGCGACCCCATACAAATTTCTGTGTGTATTCTTTTGACAGACGATCTACGTCTGCGGCATTTTGTGGGTTGTGACTGACGATATACGCTTCTAAGCCGCTCATTTGGCTTTGATTGAAGAACTTTTTGAGTCCTTGTAATAGTTTTGTCATTTTGTGACTCCTTTAATGTATGTGTGTAGTTTCTTTCTACTCAGTATTTACCATGAGTCGTGTTACAATACGATTAAAACGAGCTTGTATTTTGCCAAATAATATCGTATAATTAGATCTGGGTCCAACTAAATATCATAACAACTAAGGAACCATAGTGAAACGTCACACCCGTAGTCTTTTAGAAGAATTAAACGATATTGCTGTCCGCAAGGATGCAGAAGCCGTGATCGAATCTCGAGCTACTCACGTTATTGATAGTGCTATCAATTTGCTCAGTCTTATACGTGAAAACTTCGGTCCAGAACAAGCATACGAGCTAGAACGCCGATTCCTTAATTCCATCAAAGCCGCAGATCCTGCTAAATTTACCCGTGGTATTCGTAAGCTACGCGATTCAAAAGATACAGCAAATAACCTAAAAATCATCGAAGGCGATCTCAAAAGTGACGATTAATCCCCCATTTGACACGGTTTTACCTTATTAGGATAAATACTCGTACCAATGCTTCAGAGAGGAGCATAAGGACATATCGAGAAAATAGGAGAAAATTATGTCAGCAGGAATTACAAGAGTTCATGGATCAGCACTAACTGGTCGTTCATATAATGTTACTGGTGTTCAGTCAACATTTTTCAGTGGTTATCAACCGCTTTTCATCACAGTACAATGTGTAGCATCTAAGTTTGATATGACATCAAACCTAGGTTTATCTTACGCTAACTACGAATTCGTAGTACGTGCCGCAGAAGCACAAGGTTCTGTAATTGGTTATGGTATCCCAGCTAATGCAAACTCAAGCTCAACAGCAGTTATCATGTTTGATGCTGGTTCTTTAAACCAAGGTGATGGCGCACACGGTTCAGACACTAACCTAGTTGCTTTGGCTACAGCTATTGCCGCTGGTGCAAACGGTGCGATTTACCAAGCTACTGGTACAATGGGTACATTGTCTTACACAGACTTTGCATTGACATCATATAATGGCTTCTCTGGTGCCGCTCTAAGCGCAGTTTAATCCAGTTTAGTTTTAAACTCAGGGGCATCTTTTTTAAGGTGCCCTTTTTCTTTGGCTTAAATATCGTACTAAAAGATAAGCCATGCAAAGAATAAGAATACACACCTTAGTAGATATCACATGCTCTAATGTCAAGCGACCCAACGAAGGTACAGCATTAGAAGCTAATCAGTATAGAAATTGGACTACCCTATTACAAGCTATAGGATTGCGAGCATTGATATCCTATGAACACAATCCAGTAATAGAAGAACGCAACATTAAAGAATTTAAGTTTGGAACCGAATATACTGGTAAAAAACGCATGTGGACTTTTGAGTTTACTACTGATCGAGATGACTGTTGGTTCGATCAAGGTGAATCACTGTACTTGCTTTTAGAAGATCTACATAACGTTCCTGTTATTAAAAACCTTAACGAAACGATAAATATCGATAAGACAATATTTGATCTAAAGAGCGAACAGTTTCGAAATACCATAGTTCAAATAGTTTAGGAGATTACTGTAATGTCAACAGACATCGAGAAAGAAAGCCTTGAAACTCACGTAGAGCTATGTGCATTAAGATACGCTCAGCTAGAAAGCCGCCTTCATTCTATTGAAGAAAAAGTAGGAAAATTAGCAGATGCGATAATTGACAGTAAGACCAGCATGACTAAGGTTCTAATCGGAACCGCAGGGACAGTAATAGCAGGTTTATTATCAACTGTTGTTATCATCCTAATGAATCATGCAAAATGAAAATTCGCGATTTAGTTTTCGAAGCACCTATCCCAACGCCTATCAAGGCTCCAAACAACGTAGATCCTACGACTGATCCTAATAAAAAATTAGATCCAACTCAAAAAAAGTTAGCCAAAGATACTATGGCTAATGCGCTAGGAGTAGATACACAACAACAAGGTGTTACTCCACAAAATCAAATGGGCCAGCCTGCTACTGATAAACAGAAAGACGATGTAATGAAAAGTCTTCAGTTTATGCAGGGCAATCTAATGTCAGTTCCTGGTGCAGATGCCAAACAAAAAATTGATAAGATAGATGCTAAAGGTGTGCATTTTATCGATCCTCAAAGCGGCAAAGAAACTGTTATGGACAAAGATACCATTGGGCAAGCTGTTACTCCACAGCAGGTAACTACAGCCGCAACTAAAGACAAAGTTGAATTACAAAGAAATTTGAACCAACTTAAATTGCTCGACCCAACATTGAACACACAAAAAGATACAATAAGTTTAATGAAAAGTCCTCAGCAACGTAATAACATTGACCAAGCAAACGTAGGACAATTAGCAGGAACAGTTAAACCTGCTATGACTGATAGATTAGGTGTGCAGGGTCTTAAGAATTTATTATTGAAGATGCAACATCAAACAAGTAAATAAAACTATGAGAGCAAAAGAATTTTTAGATGAAGATGGTATAGGCGGACAGTTCATAAAAGGTATGACTGGCGGCAATGCTTCATCATTGGGGCAATTAGCTAAACTAGGTGCCGCAAATGTTGCAGGCGGACTAGGACTTAATACGGTTGCAGGCAATATACGCAGTAATGTTTCAATGGATACTAATAAGATTCCTCCAGAGATGAAGAACATGAGCGTTAAGCAATTAGTAGATGCTCTAGGAATCAAAGTAGGACAGGGTTTTTATATGGGACAGCAGTTTGTTAAGGTCACCCGTATCAATTCCGATGGTATAGAAGCTATTGACGATAAATCCCATATACCTATGAATTTTGGCAAGGAAGCTCTTGCCCTTAAACTAATGCAAGTACAAGGAAACGCCGCAGTATGAGAGTTCATCACTTAGTAGACGGTCCTCACATTCAATTAACAAATGAAGAAAAAGATTTCATTGATGCTCAGCGTCCTGAAATCAAATTAAGTGCTTTAAAAGAAAGAGATTATGTTATAGCCCAGAACCTAGTGCGCAAGGGCATTTACGAAATAAGTACTGATAACAAAACACTTCATTTGAAAGATGCCAAAGCCCCAAAAAAATATTCTTGAAAAAGTACAAGTCTTAGCAGATTCTGTTAAAGAGGATCTCCGTAAGAAAGGTGTTATCGTACCTAAGAAACGCAAAGATGGATCAATCCAATTTGATAATTTTTTAGTAGTGAATAGAAAAACTGGTTGGCATATTTTAGATAAAAAACAAGAAATCGTAATCGGTCCAATCAATGCTCCGCAAACTGCTATCGTAGCGGCTAACTCATTAGCACTAGGACGTAGTGTAGATGATAAATTGCTAGAGAATGACAAGTGGTATGGATTTAAATACTTTGATGAAGAAGTATACACAAATTCAGCTAATGTTAGCATAAAGAACAAAAATTGGGACAAAGCAGATTGGTGTTTAACTCGGGCTTCTATTGCTAAAGTAAAAAAAGAGCAATATCTAAGCTACATAATGAGCAGTTTTAATCGTTTGAAAACGATTCAAAATGCATCCAAACCGACTAAATAACATTACTAAAATATTTTAGGGAAACCTTCATGAGAACTAACGACTTTACTACTAAACCAACAGCACATGCACTTAACGAAGGCATGTTTAAAAAATTCGGCGTCAAAGTAAACTTTGAAAAATATGGCCGTGCAGAACTTGAGAACTATCGTAACTTGTTACGCACAAAAGTTCATGCTCAAGAAAGCACCAGCAACTTCAATGCTCTACTAGATGACGAAGGTTATCAAAAGGACAAATACATGCTAGGCATGTTAAATGTTCGTATCAAAGAAATGGTAGGCGAAAGCAAAAAAGCAAAACCAGATTTTCTAGATCTAGACAAAGATGGTAATAAGAAAGAGCCTATGAAAAAGGCCGCCAAAGATTCTAAAGTCAAAGAAGAGCTCAAAGGTAAACAAACTAAATTAGACAAAAATCACAATGGCAAATTAGATGCCGATGATTTCAAGAAATTACGTTCTGGTAAAAAAGTTAAAGAAGGTCACATGACTCCATTTGAAGCCGCTAAGTATCATGCAGATTGCTGTCATGAGTGCTACAGTGGTGGCATGTTAGAATTAGCACATCACCATCAAGTTGAGTGCGAGAAGCACGGTGGCAAATTACATTTCTTGCCAGGTGGTAAGATTCAATTAGAACACAGCGGTCAGATGCATGAATGCGGTATGATGAATACTATCGGTACTGCCGGTGGTGCTGGAATTGGTGCCGCACTAGGTGGTCCAGTCGGTGCCGCATTAGGTGGCGTTGCTGGGAATGCTCTTACAAGTAGTTTAGCAAAGCCAGGTATTACAGGTGAGCAAGGTACAATGAAATCTACTGCTCCTGCCATGGAAGGAAAGAAAGCTAAGAAAGATTATGACGGCGACGGCAAAATTGAATCTGGCAAAGATGAATACATGGGTTCAAGAGATAGGGCAATCAAAAAAGCTATGGCAAGTAAAAAGAAAATCAAAGAATCAATCGCACGTTATATTGCAGAAGATGAAGAAGGTAAAGCTAAATCAATCACAGCTGGTCTAGACATGGTTAATGACTTTACAAGTTGGATGCAACGTGTAGCAACATATCAAACTAAATCAATGATTGAGTTGTCAGATCAAATCCGCGCTCACTTTGGTGATGAAGCCGCACAACGTTTCAAACAGGAAACAGGTGCCGCACTAAGCCAATCATTAGATTCACTAACACAGTCACGTGAACAGTTAAGCAACGCTGTTGCTGTTCTAGCTGGCGAAGCTCCTGCACAAGATCAAATGGGTACAGACAATGGTGAAGGCGGTATGCCAATGGACCAAGGTATGGACGATATGGATCAAGGCATGGACGACATGGGCGGAGATGACTTTGCAGGTGCTGATGCATCCGCAGGTGGTGCAGAAGTAACAGGACGTGAACCACGTGCTGAATCTTATGTACGTGAATCAATCGCACGTGGCAATCGTTTAATGGCAATTTTAGGCGCAAAGTAATATGCGTTTATTCGAATTTGCCGATGGTGCGGCAGATGATGTAGAGATGCTATTAAGGAATATTAAGGGGCAGGCCGATACACATCGTATTCCTGCCCATATACCTTATACATCTGATGACCCAAGAGCAATTACATTAAGCAAGTTAATGAATCCTTTGGGTTATGGCGAGATCGATTACAACACTTTCGATGCTATCGCAAAGAAAATGAAAGAGGCTAACGAAGCCGGTTACGAACAACTAATCAAAGATTATGACGACGAAGGTGTAACTATCAACACTAAAACAGAACAAGAAAACGAGCCAGATGTTGACACCAGTGATAAAGCTGGTAAAACCGTTGACCAGATGGCGCACAACGTAGTTTCCAAAGACTTGACCTAACACTGATTAGTTGTTATAATTAGTGTTATATGACTATAACAATAACTCCTCCTCCGTTCGTCGAACGATTCCAATATAAAGAATGTAAGCAAATAAACGATCCTGTAACTAGGAAACGTGTATATGCTACTCCAGACGGCGAACGCCTCCCCTCAGTAACAACAATCCTTAGTGCTACTAAGGACATGACCGCCCTCAATGAGTGGCGCAATAAAATTGGTTGGGATAAAGCACAACAAATTACTACAGAAGCCGCAGGCATTGGTACTGCTATGCATGCCAATTTAGAAAGATTCCTGTGCGGGCTAGAACGTCAACCAGGTAGTAATGCTGTTCACGTACAAGCCAATAAGATGGCAGATGTTATCATTCAAAACGGCCTTAAGGATGTCAATGAGGTTTGGGCATTAGAGCAGAGTCTATACTTTCCAGGATTGTATTCAGGTACTACAGACTTAGTTGCTGTTTATAAAGACAATCCTAGTGTATGCGATTATAAACAAACAAACAAGCCTAAGAAAGAAGAATGGGTCGAGGATTATAAAATCCAATTAGTCGCCTACATCCTAGCACACAATGAGGTATACGGAACAGATATCCGAGAAGGTCATGTGTTCATGTGCAGTAGAGATCTACAGTATCAACAATTTGATCTATGGCCTAGCGATTTTAATAAGTATCAAGACATGTGGTTAGCCAAGGTAGAAGAATATTATACCATAGGCATGCAAGGCTACAAGCAATTACTAACACAATAATGTACGCAATAGTTTCTTTACACACTCCTAATTACGAACCAATGTCAAAGTACACTTGGCCTAACAAGGTTGAGTATGCAGAGAAACATGGTTACAAACACTTTGCCAAAACAGACGGGTTTGATAAAAAACACGCAAGTGGCGAAAAGATTCCTTTCATCAAACAGTATCTAGTAGACAATCCAGATGTAGAATGGTGCTGGTGGTTAGATACTGATACAATGATTACCAATTTTAATTATACTCTTGATCAGTTTATTGATAATGATTATCACTTTATCATTACAAGCGATTTCCATAGCATCAATGCAGGTAGTTTCTTTGTACGCAACAGTCCAGAAGCACACGCATACTTGGATTGGATGCTAGAGCAATATCCAGAGTTCGAAGCCAAACATGATTTCTTTGCAGAACAAGAATGCATGGTTGCAAGCTATGAGATGCCAGAGTGGCGTCCGCTAATCAAAGTAATACAACAAAATTTAATCAACGCATACGACTGCTATCCTAATACATGGCAGGACTTTGGTCCTAATGCCTTATGGAAGGACGGAGACTTTGTAGTGCATTGGCCAGGATCAACTATGGAAACACGTACACAGCGTCACATTCCATTATATCTAACAAAAATAAGGAAATAAAATGATTTTTGACATACCTAACCGAATCGGGTTAGTTAATCTATTGATGCAACGTACAGGCGGCAAAGTCTATCAAGGCCCGTTTGAAGGCATGACTATCACTCCTAACTATGCATGGGGCGATGGAGATACAGCAGGCAAACTGCTAGGCATCTATGAAGATGAGTTATATGAGTATCTTGAAGAAGTAATTGAATCTAAACCCGATCTAATCGTTAACTTTGGCTGTGCTGAAGGTTACTATGGACTAGGTATGCACATTCGCACAGGAGCAAGAACTGTGCTGATCGATCAAGATGCAAATGCATTAAGCTGTGGTGCTAAAAATGCAGAAGCTAATAATCTAACAGTAGATACTACAAACAACAACACTCCAGAATATCTCGGCGCATTGTTAGCAGGAGGAGAAAATCCTTTCTTGTTTATGGATTGTGAAGGCTATGAAGATGTTATCCTAGATCCTGAATTAGTTACTACACTAAAGCATACAACTATTATGGTTGAAAGCCATGATTGTAACATTCCTGGCATCACCTTAAAACTTACAGAACGTTTTAAAGACACGCATGATATTGTGACTATTCCACAAGGTACTAAGAATCCGCACACTCCTATCACACAAGATTTGAGCGATGAACAAAAGGCCCTTATTGTTTGTGAATTCAGACCTCACACTATGTTCTGGTTATACATGACTCCTAAGAAATGAAAATATACGACTGCTTTACATTCTTCAATGAATTAGATTTATTAGAACTTAGACTAAGCACAGTCTACGATCACGTTGATCATATCGTTTTAGTAGAAGCTAATACTACATTCACGAGCATACCAAAACCCTTTTATTTTGAAGAAAATAAAGACCGTTTTGCACAATATCTTGACAAAATCATCCATGTTAAGGTAGAAGATATGCCACACGATCCAAATGCTTGGGTCAACGACTATCATCAGCGCAACGCTATTGAACGTGGTCTAACAGACATCGGTGATGACGATATCATGGTCGTAAGCGACCTAGATGAAATCGTGCGCCCTAGCGTATTTGATTGGTTGCGTACAAGCGATGCCAACAAATGGTGTTTCCGCATGCCCTTGTTTAATATCAAATTAAACTACATGCGAGTGAATCCGGGACGTTATACAGAATGGACTATGGCACAGCGTGGCCGAGAACTTAAAACTGTACGTCCTAATGATCTACGTGAACAGCGTCATTTTCCGCTACCGCCCGGATGTAAGCTAATCGAACACGCAGGTTGGCATTTTAGCTTTTTAGGTGACAAGCCTAGAATCAGCCGTAAAATACAAAGTTACGCACATCAAGAGCATAACACTGATTTTGTACATAACGGAATTGATCTAGATTACATCATTTCACATCGTACTGGGCTTATACCTAGCGAAGGACATCAGTTTGCTATCGTAGAGCTAAATGACTATTTCCCACGTAGTTTATTGGATAATTTAGATCGTTATCGCGAGCATATCCTAGATAATCCCGACTGTACAGCCCAAAGTCTGCTTCCGCCATTATAAGATAAATATCCTTGTTAAGAGGATATTTTCATGGCTGTTTTACAGATTTCCAAAATACAAGTCCGAAGAGGACAAGAATCACAAACCAGTATACCCACGCTGAGTGCAGGTGAATTTGCTTGGGCTATTGATACACAAAATTTATATATTGGTAACGGTGCAGTCTCAGACGGCGCACCTTTCGTGGGAAATACTAGAATTCTAACAGCTAATGATGCTAACAACTTATTCCAGTTGGCAGATACATATTCGTTCCAGGGAAATACTGGAGCAACTGTACAAACAGGCGCTACAGCTAATCAACCCGTTTATCGAACACTACAATCTAAATTAGACGATCAAATTACTGTTATCGACTTTGGTTGCGTAGGTGATGGATCTACAGATAATACCAGCGCATTACAAAATGCCATAGATAACATTTACTTGAATTCTGATAAAACTCAATCTATTAGTCACCGCCCATTGCACATTCCTGCAGGTACATACCTGATCACAGGTACTATTTTTATTCCACCATATGCTAATCTAGTAGGCGATGGATCTTCTGCTACAGTTATTGTGCAAAGTGGACTAGGCATTCCTATGTTCCAAACATGTGACTCGACTTCTACAGTACACGTTAAAGAAGTGTGGCCAAACATCCGTTCACCATTCAATCCAAAAAATATCAGTATTTCCGGAATGACAATGAAATATGATACTAATACACATCAAATCGGATCTGATGGTATGTTAGATCTAGATTGTGTAATAGATGCAAAGGTTGAGGATGTACATTTTGTAGGTGTTTCCACTGGCCCAATGAATGACAGCGTTAAGGGTATACAGATACGAGGCCAAGGCGCTACAACATCAGATAACGTGCAAATTAACCGTTGCAAGTTTGAAAATCTAAATTGCGGTGTTTACAGCGATTATGATATAACCAACGTAAAAATTTCTAACAGTAAATTTACTAAGATGGGTCAAGGTGTAAGTGTTGCCGCTATATTACCACCAGGTGATAACACACGCACACATGGTCCAATTGATGTTAAAATAGTTAATAATAATTTCTATAATGTTTATCAGCAGGCTATCTTTGTAGGATCTAATACCAGCAATATTTCGAATCTAGTATTAAGTCAAAACAATCAATTCAACAACTGCGGTAATATGGGAAATCCTGCATTAGATACTGCACAAAGTTTTGAAGTTATCGCATTCTTTAGTCCTGGCAATTTATCTAGCAACGATTATTTCAGTCGTGATGATGCCAATGCTACAGGTGTACCTAGTCCGATGATACCTTCTATCAAAGGTAACGTCTCTATAACAGGAAACAAGGTTAATACAATTACATTGCCTACTAACCTTACAACTAATATTGTTTCAGTAGCCGCTGGTGCAACAGCAGAAAGACTTGCCGTCGACTATATTGCTACATCAACGAACTTAACACGAATTGGCCAATTACAGATTCTAGTCGACGGTTCAACAGCCACTGTCTATGACAGTTTCCAATATCAAGGAACTGCGATCGGTGATACAATGAGATTTACTGCTACCCTAGCCAGTAATGTTATTACTCTGAGTGCTATTAATTTAAATAATCCACAAACGTACTTAACTTATAAACTCAATCAATTGTATTAATGTTCAAAGAAGAAATGGATCAGAGGTTGCACCTCTGGTTTGAATTTAGACAGCTATTAGAAGATTCAGAAGACCCTCTGCAAGACCTAGTAGACTTTTGGGAGTCTGCCCCTAGGATAGCGCATAACAGTCTAATCGATCCCAACTATCCACGTGCTTGGCCCACTCCTTGGGAAGTACTTGAACGCAACAAGTACGATGATTTTACCTTGGTTCTCATGATGAGTTGGACTCTACTGTTAACCAAACGATTTGAAAAATCACAAATTGAAATTAGACTCATCATTGACGATGCCCATAATAGAATGTATAATGTTTTATGCATTGATAATTCTTGGGCCTTAAACTTCGAAGATCACGCCGTGGTCAGTGTGAATTCTATACCGAGTTTATACAGGGTTGAAAACATTGTGCCAATAAAACGGCCAAGGTAAATATCACTACCCAACAAACAGCATCAGCATTAAACAATAATAAAAATAGGTGAAGAATGATCACAGTAGTTAAACGCAGTGGCGAACGAGTGCCAATAGATATTAGTAAAATACAGAGACAGGTTGCATTTGGTTGCCGTGGGATTGATGGAGTAAGTCCATCAATGATTGAAATCAAGGCACAGATAGAGTTGCACGACGGTATGACTACCGAAACTATCGACGAACTACTATTGAAAGCTATGGTAGATTTAATCGATGAAACCGAAAATCCAGAAATCAATAATGTAAATTATCAATATGTAGCAGGGCGCCAAAAGGTATCTATGCTACGTAAAGAAGTCTATGGTACATATACTCCTCCATCCTTGTACGAGATAGTCAAGAAGAATGTAGAGTTGAGTATGTACACTCCGGAATTGCTAGAGTGGTACACAAAAGAAGAATGGGATATTATAGATCTATTCATTGATCACGGCAAGGATGAAAATTACACCTATGCCGCTATTGCTCAGTTGGCAGAAAAGTATCTTGTGCAAAATCGTGCAACAGGAAAAATTTATGAAACGCCGCAAGTGCGTTATGCTATTGCGGCCGCGACAGCATTTCATAATGAACCAAAAGACAAGAGGTTAAAATATGTCAAAGAATACTACGAGTGTGCAAGTGATGGTCATTTTACTCTTGCTACTCCTGTGCTGGCCGGTCTTGGGACACCTACTAAGCAATTTAGTTCATGTGTTCTTATCTCTAGTGACGACACACTAGACAGTATCTTTGCCGCCGGCGAGATGATGGCCAAGTATGCTTCTAAACGTGCAGGAATTGGTTTAGAGATTGGTCGCATCCGTCCGTTAGGTGCTCCGATCCGTAACGGTGAAATCAAACATACTGGTCTAATCCCATTCCTAAAGAAATGGTTCGCCGACTTACGTTCATGCTCCCAAGGCGGTATCCGTAATGCGTCATGCACAGTTACACTACCAGTCTGGCATGCACAATTTGAAGATTTTATCGTACTAAAGAACAATCAAGGTACTGAAGAAGTTCGTGTACGCCAAATGGATTACAGCATCGTAGTAAACAAGATGTTTTGGAATCGCTATAAAAACAATCAAAGCATTACATTGTTTGATCCACATGAAGTTCCTGACCTATACGAAGCCTACTACCGTGATAGCACAGAATTCGAAACCCTATATTTGAAATATGAGCAAGATAAGACAAAGAAAAAGAAAGTGCTATCAGCGGATGAAGTATTCAAAAACGGAATCCTTAAAGAACGCACTGACACTGGCCGCATCTATCTTGTCAATATCGACAATGTCATCAACCAGGGTCCATTTGATACGAAGCTTGACCCAATATATCAATCAAATCTATGCCAGGAAATACTTTTACCCACAAAGCCTTTCCAAAGAATTGAAGATCCAGAGGGACGCATTGCTCTTTGCACTCTTGGCAGTATAAATTGGGGTGCGTTCCGTAACCCACAAGAAATGCGTAAAGCATGCCGTGTTCTTGTACGTTCGCTGTCTAACTTGCTTAACTATCAAGACTTTTTATCAGTACAAAGCCAATTAGCAAATAAAGAATTTGAACCTCTCGGAGTTGGTATCACTAACCTAGCCTACTGGCATGCTCGCCGTTCATATAAGTACGGTGATGCAGATGCTCTAGCTGATGTCAAACGCTGGATGGAGCATCAAGCATATTTCCTAACTGAAATGAGTGTAGAGCTTGCCCAAGAGAAGGGCCCATGCACACGTAGTGAATACACTTATTATGGTAAAGGCGTGTTTCCTTGGGAACGCCGTGCCGCAGGAGTTGATGAATTAACTGACTTTACTCCTAGCACAAATTTGGATTGGGAAGGACTAAGAGCCAACCTAAAACAATATGGGATTCGCAACGCTACATTGATGGCAGTTGCACCTGTAGAATCTAGCTCTGTTGTTCTAAACTCCACCAACGGAATTGAAATGCCGATGGAAATGATTTCTGT
>Ga0214166_1001037_pt1 | contig 12717 bp, 8 predicted proteins | sample TroBogepilimnion_27_FD_153005 | JGI IMG/M metagenome (GOLD analysis project Ga0214166, IMG submission 153005) | Freshwater microbial communities from Trout Bog Lake, WI - Practice 18AUG2009 epilimnion v3 | ecosystem: Environmental > Aquatic > Freshwater > Lake > Epilimnion/Euphotic zone ...
TTCAATCTGTAGCACCAGGTTCATTCGCAACGACAACAAGTCTTCAAGCCGCATTGAAACCGCCTATTGGTAACATTACCGATAATATTACATTATATATGCCAGAGACATTGAACATGAGTTATAATGCTAACTGGCAAGAGTTTAGTTTGACAGATGAACTAGGTGGATTAGGTAGAATCGCTTCTGCCGCAATGGATGCTTATGAAACTAGAAATGCTGGTTGGAATGAAAACTTAAAGAACTTGGCATCTGGTCCAGCAGGACTTGATTTGATTGGTCAAGGTGCCAATGCAATTACTGGTGGTCAACAAGGTAGTGATATTTTATTGAGGTCTGGTGGATATGCCATCAACCCACAATTACAATTACTATACAAAGGTGTTGGTCTACGTAGTTTCCAAATGGAATTCTTATTCACACCAAAAAGTCAAACAGAAGCACAGGCAGTTAAAACAATCATTAGTAGATTCACAAGAGCTTTCTTGCCTACATTACAAGGTGCTACAAAAGGTGGTTCTAGTGGACAATATTTCACAATGCCATCAGTATTTCAAATAAAGTTTCAGTTTCATGGTGGTAATAACAATACACCAGCAGGCGCAGCCATTAATTCTGTACTAGGTAATCTTGGTGCTGTTGGTACTGCTATAGCACCTTCATTAAAAGCAGGTTCAACGAATGGTAATGAAAATACTTACCTTTATAAAGTTGGTAACTGTGTACTAGAAGATTTAACAGTAGATTATGCTCCAAATGGTTGGGCTGCATATACTGATGGTGGTCCAGTTCAAACTAGATTGACATTGAGCTTTAAAGAAACAGATATTATGCATCGTCAAATATTTGATAGTAAGGCGGTACGATAATGTTATACTTTGATACTCTACCTAAGTTAATTACATTAGACCCAACAAATAATGCTGTTGTTGTCACTAATATATTATCACGTTCTAGTATAATACAAAAACTGTTAAAAAATCCTGCTCTGTTTTATCAGTATGATATACAAGACGGTGATACACCAGAGATTGTTGCTTCTAAGTATTATGGTGATTCATATCGTTATTGGTTGGTATTATTTGCTAATCAGATTTTTGATCCACAATGGCAATGGCCGTTATCGGCAAATCAATTTGAAGCTTACCTGAACGACAAGTATGGTTCTGCTGCAGCCAATAACAATCAAACGATGATTGCTTATACACAGTCAACCATACAAGAATATAGAAAAATCTATACTTCATATGATTCTACGACAGCAAACACTACGATTATTAATTATACAATAGATTCTAATACATATAACAATCTAGTGACCAGTACACAAACAGTTGATTTGCCGAGTGGTGCTTCTTGTACTATTACAATAGACAAAGAAATAATTGACATATACACATATGAAGTTGAACAAAATGATGCAAAACGAACAATCAATTTAATCAATGTAATATATGCAGGTCAATTCGAACAAGAACTTGACAGTTTAATGAACAGCTAGAATGGCAACAAATTTTCCTACCCCCGATAAGGCCGGTGTAACGTATCCACAGGATTATAGTCTTAAGGCACTTACCTTATTGACGCCATCTATTGGTGCGTTTGATTTAAAAGCCAGTTTTATTGAGATGTCTTATTTTGAAGATATTTTTAGTAATACAGTTACAGGTCGTTTGATTATATCAGAAGCAGAAGGCTTTATTGAGAAGTTTCATTTAACTGGTAATGAATATATTAGAGTGATATTTACCAAGGCATCTGATAAAAACTTCGATATCAATATTCTATTCCGTGTATATAAGATATCTGACCGTATGTTGGTTGGTAATATGACCACAGAAGGTTATGTACTGTATTTTTGTTCAGAAGAATTGGTATTGTCCGAACAATATAAGGTAAGTAAATCATATCCATCTACTAAAATATCAGATATCGTCAGCGATATTACTACAAATTATCTAAAAGTGCCTAAAAATAAATCGGTTTCAATTGAGCCGACTAGAGGCATCTATGATTTTATTGTACCAAACTTTAAACCATTCGAAGCAATTAATTGGTTGGCAACATATGCACAATCAGATACTTCTAATGTGTTTGGTGCTGATATGTTATTCTTTGAGAACAAATATGGATTTAATTTTGCTTCTCTACAAACATTGTTCAGTCAACCAATTTATAGAACATACTCTTATCAACCTAAAAATGCTGATAAAAAGAGTCAAACACAAGATGATAAGTTTTATTCTGTATTATCATATAAGTTTATGAATACAGTAGACACTTTGGGGGCTATCAATTCTGGTCAGTTTGCCAATCAATTGATTACTGTAGATCCATTGTTACAGAGATACATTACAACAGATTTTAATTATTCGAAGTATTTTGAAAAGTCAGCATCACTCAATAAGTATCCTATCGTAAACGGTGCTCAAAATAGGTTTGGTGATGCTGTTTATGAAACACCACAAGCTGTTATTAAAATGACTGCTGGCAATCATGGACAAAAAGATGTTCCATTTATTGGTAATAAACCAGGTTCATATGCACATGATATTTTTGCAGAAGTGTTTATACCAAATAGAACAGCACAGTTATCTTTATCCAACTATAATAAAATCAAATTGGTAATTGATGGAGATCCAGGTGCTGCAGCAGGAACAACAATCAATTTCAATCTACTGTCTATGACGCCTAGAGCACAAGACAAGAAACCTGATGACTTTTATTCAGGTAAATATTTAATTTCTGCTGTGAAACATACAATTAAAATTGATGGTTATACAACTGTTTTAGAAATTGTGAAAGATTCTACAATTAAACAGTATGTCACACCTAATAATGGTTCAACAATATGGCAAAATACTGTTAAAGGTATTATATGATAACTAAGCAAGGTTTAATGGGAGTAGATGGCTTCTACTGGTGGTTAGGAGTCGTAGAAAATAGAGACGACCCTTTAAAGATTGGTCGTGTACAAGTTCGTATATTCGGTTGGCACACACCTGATTTAAAATTAATACCATCTAAAGATTTGCCATGGGCACATCCAATATTGCCAGGTAATAATTGTGATGACTTTAAGACACCAAAAGAAGGTGCTTATATCTTTGGTTTCTTCTTTGATGGTCCTTCTGGTCAGTTTCCTGGTTATCTTGGTGTAATGCCTGGTATTCCTAATGCGGTTGCCTTACAAACGGATACGCCACAAACTGGATTCCAAGACGTTAGAACACCAGAACAACTGGCAACAGCACCAACAGTTCCTGCTACTGTGGAAGCACCAAAAGATGGGTCTGGCGCAACTGTTACTAATCAACCAGCACCAAGAAATCCAGCGGTTGCCGGTGTACCAACTACGCCACCATTAGCAATCAATGATCCTGCTAATCCGCCACCACAGATAACACAAAGAGTTGAAGATTTAGTTAAAGGCATTCCCGGTCCAGAAAATGTAAACTTGGCAACTACGATTGCTGGTGCAGCTGCTGGTGCTCAACAAGCATTAACAGGTCTTGCTTCTGATTTAAATAAATTAGTACCAAATCTAAATTCTTTGACATCGGCTTTATCAGGACAATTACCAAGTTTATCTGGTCAATTAACTCAAGCCGCCAACTTAGCAAGTAGTTTGACCGGTACAACAGTTACACCACCATCACAAAGTGCCTTGGCAGAAGCACAAGCGTCAATCAATACTCAGTTAGCAGCCGCACAGGCCGCAGCAGCCAACGCAGCAATGCAAGCGGCAGAATCTGCTTCAAAATCATTAGATGACTTAAAAGCACAATCAGGTACAATTTCAAGTACAATATCACAAAATTTATCAAAACTTTCTTCAGGTTCTATAACTACTCAATATCCTGTTATATTAAATAGTGATGGTACACCAGTTGTTGCTGCTGAAGGTTTACAAGTTCAATTAAATCAAGTTGGTGGTACATTATCCGGTTTAGAAGCACAATTGAGTGCTTTACAGGCACAATTGCAATCACAATTAACATCATTGGTCAAATAAAATGGCAGACTTATTATCAATAGGCGAATTACAAACACAAATATCACTATTGGAGAGTCAAATTGCGGCTTTGGCAAGTGTCGCCAATAATAAAACATTATATGCCGCTGCATCTAATCAATTAGAAGCTGCCGTTAATCCAAATAACTCTTATAGTGAACCAAAAACACCATTTGCACCACAATATCCATATAATAATGCAAAATTGACTGAATCTGGTCATTTAATGGAGTTTGATGATACTCCAGGCGCAGAAAGAGTATCAATTGCACATAGAACTGGTACATATTTTGAAATTGGGCCAGATGGTGGTAAAACTGAAAAAATCTATAACAACAATATGCAAGTTGTTATGGCAGACAATAATTTGTATGTTATGGGTAAAGGAACGGTAACTATACAAGGTGATTGTAAAGTTTATATTCAAGGCAATGCACAATTACAGGTTGATGGTGATGTAAACTGGAAAGTTGGTGGTAACTTAAATATGGCAGTCGGTGGTCAATTTACTGCTCAGGCACAGAATTTCAATATGGTAGGGCCTATTAATCATGTGGGAGATATTGCTTCTACTGGTAATATACTAAATGAAGGTAATATATCATCTAATCAGAGTATTCAGGCAGCCTTGGATTTTGTTGGACACAGAAATTTGACAGTTACAGGAACTGGTACATATGGCGGTGATGTTGTTGCTAATGGTATTAGTCTCGATAATCACGTTCATGGAGGCGTTCAATCTGGTGGTTCTACTACTGGTGCACCACAATAGTCCAAAATTTTCGAATTTTGCGTCCGGGGCTAGAAATTTTGGAGACGAATCCAAGGAACTAAAAAAGCGTTTTTACTCCTACGATAAATAAAGAATGGCACAAACACTACAAAAGATATACTCAGACTTAGACCTCACTTTTAACCGTCAACCCGGTAAAGGTGATTTAGCCTTGAGATATGATGAACAAGCAGTTATTTCGTCAGTTAGAAACTTATTATTGACGAATTTCTATGAAAGACCATTTCAACCTGAGATAGGTTCTAATATTAACGGTCTATTATTTGAAAATATTTCTCCGATTACTGCCAGTATTATTGAAACAGAAATTCAGAACGTTTTAACCAATTTTGAACCAAGAGCAACTATTTCCGATATATCTGTGACAGCACAAGAAGACCAAAATTCTTTCTTTGCTAGGGTTACCTTCTTTATTGGTAACAATACGACACCGACAGCAGTAAATCTATTATTACAAAGAGACCGATAAATGGGAACAGCAAATTCAAATATTCAACTGGCTGACCTTGATTTTAATAATATCAAGCAAAACTTCATTGCCTTTCTTCAAACTCAAAATGTTTTAAAAGATTACGACTATTCTGGTTCTGCTCTTTCTACTTTATTAGATGTATTGGCGTATAATACACAATATAATGCCTTCTATTTGAACATGGTTGCCAATGAAATGTTCTTAGATACAGCATTACAGAGAAGTTCCGTTGTTTCTTTAGCAAAAGTATTGAATTATACCCCAAAATCTGTGATATGTCCGTCAGCCACAATCAGTATGAATGTGTATAATGTAACGGCATCTTCACTAACTTTACCACAATATACTAAATTCTTGTCAGAATCTATTGATGGTGTTAACTATACCTTCATCACTAATACTTCTACGACAGTTAATACTTCTGCCAATAATGTGGCACAATTTAATAATGTCACAATCGTACAAGGTACACCAGCAACTTACAGTTTCACGGTAGATTCAGTTGCAAATCCAACATATACTTTCTCAATACCTGATGCTCAGATTGATACGACAACATTACAAGTAACAGTACAACAAACGGCTTCTAATTCTTATTATCAAGTATATTCACAAGCAAAAGATTATTTGAGTTTAACTGGTACAAGTACAGTATATTTCTTACAAGAAGGTACTAATGGTTACTATGAAATCTATTTTGGTGATGGCATATTAGGTCAAAAATTATCTGATGGTAATGTGGTTAATGTAACTTACCTATCATCAAGAGGTACAGCATCAGCAGGTGCTAATAACTTCACATTGATGGACACAATTAGTGGTTTTGGTACTACTGTTGTCAAGTCTCTAACGGCTGCAACGAACGGTAGTAATAAAGAATCTATTGGTTCTATTCAATTTCAAGCACCTAAATCATATGCAGCACAAAATCGTGCTGTTACCAAAGACGATTACATTACTTTGATTCAACAGAACAATGTTGGTCTAAGTTTTGATGCAGTTAACGTATGGGGTGGAGAAGAAAATAGTCCTCCACAATACGGTAAAATCTTTGTGGCAATTAAACCACAAGGCGGTTATTCTTTAACAGATAATCAAAAACAAATTATTACCAATCAAATCATTGCTCCAATATCAGTATTAACTGTTGTACCAGAGATTGTTGATGTAGATTATGTGTATGTCATTTTAAATGCTGACGTATTATATAATCCAAAGAAGACAACATTAACATCAGCACAAATTTCTTCTCTTGTTACTGCCGGTATTAAAAACTATTGTAACAACACATTAAATACTTTCAATTCTACATTTGTGATTGGTGATTTGATTCAACAAACACAAGCATTAGATCCATCAATTATTGCCATTGATTTTGATTTGTTCTTAGAGAAAAGAATAATACCAACTCTGAATAAATCTTTAAACTATACTATCAATTTTGGTAATCAATTAGAACAAGGTACTGGTGATGAAGCGTTTGTTATTAATCCTTCATTTGCCACAATAGATGCTTTAGGTAAGACATACGACCCGGTTTACTTTGAACCATCACCTGATACAACAACAAACATTGATTCTATTACCATAGTTTCTGGTGGTGCTGGATATACCAAACCAACTGTTACTATTTCTGGTGATGGTAATGGTGCAACTGCTACAGCAACAGTAGAAAACGGAGTCATCACAGGTATTACAGTTACAAATGGTGGTGCTTTTTATACTCAGGCGGTCGTAGTTATTTCTGATCCAACTGGTGCCGGTGCTTCAGCAATTGCTGTTCTTCGTGGTAACTACGGTACATTAAGAACATATTACTATGTCAATGGCGTTAAGAATATTTTAAATACTGATGCAGCAAACATAGATTATCAAAATGGTATTGCCACACTATTGAACTTTACACCTACAGCAATTAATAATACTGATGGTATTGTTAGATTGATTGGTTATTCTGCTAACCGTATTATATCATCCACATTCAGTCAAATTATTACCCTAGATAATAATGATCCATCAGCCATAACCGTATCCGTTACTGCTAAAAGTTAATGTCTTATCTTAACAAAACATCGTTACTAATACCGTCACAACTGCCGGGGTTTATCCGTGACAATCCGGATTATGCCACCTTTGTGTTGTTTCTCCAAGCATATTATGAATGGATGGAACAACAAGGCGGTGCCGTATATGGTACTAAGAATTTATCCAGTTATTTTGATATTGATACCACACTGGATCAATTCTTACAATATTATAGAAATGATTTTCTATCATTCTTTCCAGACGGTTCATTAATTGACCAAAGAAAGTTAACTAAGATTGCCAGAGAGTTGTACCAATCTAAAGGTACACCGTCTTCTTATCAATTTTTATTCAGAATACTATACAATTCTGAAGTAGATTTATACAACGCTAGTGATTATATTCTTAGAGCTTCAGATGGTAAATGGGTTCTTACTCGTTCATTGACTCTAACTACTATAGATCCTACATGGCTAAGTGCTGTTAATTATAGATTGTTTGGTGAAACTTCATATGGTTATGCCACAATTGAAGACGTTATTATTGGTTTAAATTCAACACAGATTGTTTTATCTGGTATTGATAGACAATTTTCTTCAGGTGAATATGTTCATGTTGTAGATATACATGGTGCACCAGTATTATTCAACGGCTCTGAACTTAGAGCACAAGTATTAGGTGTTCTTTCATCTGTTGCGGTCGATCCAAAATTTACAGGTTCAGGTTATAATGTTGGTGATCCAGTTGTATTTTTTGGTGGTTTAAATCCAAACATTACTAATCCTGTCGGTGCTTCTGGTTATATCTCTCAAGTATCTGGTGCTAGTGTAACAGGTGTAACTCCAACATACATAGGACAAGGTTATAGACCAGGTAGTTATACTGAGGTAACTATTACATCAGGTTCTGGTTCAGGTACAGGTGCTCGTGATATTGCCACCGTATTTGACCCAACCAGTTATTATGTTTATCATGTACCAACAGATACTTTAGGCAACAAAGCAACAGTTCAATTAGGTGACGGCTCACACCTTGTAAGTTATAATTTTGCCAATGATTCTATTGCCAATTACAATACAAAACTATCAAGAGCATTATCATTCCCGGTATTGAATACTTATGGTATTCTAGCAACAACAGTCACATCAGGTGGTACAGGTTACGACCAAACAACTTCAGCATCTGCTGTAGGTTTCTATCAGACAGAGACAGGTGCTTTAGATAACTTACCGTACCTTGGTATGTTAGGCCCAATACAAATTGTTGCTGGCGGTACAGGTTATGCCATCAATGATACGATTGTATTTACTGGCGGATCTGGTTATGGTGCCTTTGCCAACGTAAAGGGTGTATCAGGTAACGGAGCAATTACTTCTATCAGTTTTGTTCCTGATCCATCAGGTACTACCTTGTATCCTCCAGGCGGTATGGGATATCAAAGGTCTTTACCAACATTAACTGTACATTCAGCCAATGGTACAAACGCCATAGTTACTGTGCCTGGCTTAGTTGGCGGTGATGCTAAATTTGGTATCACATCTACCAGTTATGGTCAAGTACAGGCAATCACACTTACAAATCCAGGCCAAGATTATATTACAGCACCAAGTATATCTTTACGTGTAGAAGATATGTTGGTCTATAACATCAACGTATTTGAACAACCAAAACAAGGTGATGTGGTTTACCAAGGCACATTGATAAACACCACATTTGTTGCCAATGTAGATTCAATCTCAATCAATACTGCCAACGGTTCAAATTCTTATTTCTCAACCTATAACCTGAGAACATATGATTATAATGGTTACTTAGATGCAAATACTATTATCAAAGTATCTAGAAACGGTCAAGATTTAGGTGTTGGTTTCTATATTTCTCAAGCAAATACTGGTGTTTATACACAAGGTAGAAAGATTTATGGTAATGGTTCTGCCAAGGCAAGTGCTGTATTCTCTAATGGTATTATATTAGGTAAAGGTATTTACTTAAATGCTGACGGCCAACCATCAGCATACTCAGTTCTTGAGAATTCCAAATACAACAACTACACCTATATTTTACAGGTTGAAGCTGCATTAGCTAAATATAAACAGACCGCTCTGGCGTTCTTACATCCATCTGGTATGAATTATCAGGCATACAATGTTCTAAGAAATGAAGAATCTTATAACCTTGGTATGTCATCAGAAGAACTAAGCATACAATCGTTGAGATATCTATTAGATGGTTCTGCAGGTGCTTTCTATGCTAATGCCACATCGCCTAATATAATTACAACATACAATACTACTGGTGCCAATTTGGCCAACGTAGTATTTGCTAACTCTTACTTGACTGTTTACACACAAGGTGGTAGAGATTTCTATTCACAAGTGACTGGTGTAACGGCAAACACCATTACATTGATGGACAATTGGAATTATTTGGTGCCGAATGTTGTAACGGCAACCGTATCTGCCAATTCAAATACAATAAATATTACCGGACTAACAGATTCCTGGAACATCGCTACAGGTAATACAGTCGGTAGATTTAGTGACTTTATGTACATCAACGACTCGGTTTCATTTGATGGTGTGTACTATACAAAGATTACTCATGTTGACCAAGCAGACCAAGGTACAACAATTAAAGTTACACATACATATCCGACAGCACAAACAGGTTTCTTAAACTTCAAACAGAATACAAATTCAAGTAATATTTGGGTGAGTGGCATCGTAGCCGTACCAGAAGTTACAGATATAATAACAGAATTTGGCCTACCATTAACCACCGAAGACGGTAACATACTAATATTGGGATAATAAATGTCTAGTATAAAAATTTCACAACTGCCAGTCAGTTCAAATGTAAATCCTAATCCGGTAGACTCGGTATTTCCGATGACGGATACAACTCTTGGAGAAACATTCCAGTTGAGTGCCTTGGCATTAGGAAATTCATTGTATGCTAATAATTCTTTAGTTGTTGGTTCTGGTGGCATACAGTTACCTAATACAGTAGCACAGTTTACAGGTATTTCTGGTGGTTATACACAAGTCAATGAACAAAATTTAAATGCTAATGGTACTGCCGACTTCATTGTAACTGCTGATATCGGTTCAGATGTCAATTATTATATTGATATGGGTATTACTAACTCTAACTATAGTAACGTATCACCATTCAATTCATTAGGCACATCTATTGAACCACTATCTGGTTATTTGTATGTACAAGGTAATGCCACATATGCCAACTCAGGTAACTTGGTTATCGGTACAGTAAATCCAGGTACAGAGACTCGACTACTTGCTGGTGGTGTTGGTATGGAAAACGTGATTGTTAAAATTAAATCAGGTGAAGTTAAGGTTCGTGCTAACGTAGTATTGAATGTGGCTAATGTTGTTTTAGTTAATACAGTTACATTCTATGATGGTACTAAACAGACTACTGCTGGAGTTTCCAATGCTTATGCAACGGCTGCTTTTGCTCAGGCCAATTCAGCGGGTGCCAATACAGTATATCAAACAGGTGTTAACACAACTCAGAATACTTGGATTCAGTCAGCATGGAATGAAGCCAATACATCATTACAAAATACTGCAAGTATTATTATACCAGGTAATGTGACAATTAATGGTTCAACCACATTAAATTCTAACACATATTATAATGGCAATACAATACAATATGGTTCTGTAACAACATACGGAAACTTGATTACTATTGGTACAATGACCACGACAGGTAATGTGGTCACTACTGGCAACTTAACAGCAACAGGACCAGTAACATTTAACGGACAATTTGTTAATAATGGAACAACTTATAACAATGGTACCACATATCTAAACGGAAATACCACAACAACTGGTACTTTCATTATGACGAACTCAACGTTCGCTGCAAACTCATATGCAATTGGTATTATTGGTTCTTCTAGTGGTCAAACACAACCACCAGTTGCAGACGGCACAATGTTACAGATTACTGGTAAAGATGGTGTCAATTCTAAATTGATTGTTGATGCCGCAGGTACTGGTGTATATGCCTTGTTTAACGGTCGTTCAATGCGAGGTCTTGCTAACACACCAAGTGCATTGTTATCTGGTGATACAATTGTACGATACGGTGGTAACGGATACGGTGCAACTGGATTTGGTTCGGGTGTTGGTGTTGGTGGTGCTAAGATTGATTATGTTGCTGCTGAAAACTTTACAGACACACAAAAAGGTACTAACATTATAATTGCAACCACACCGGTTGGATCAAATGCATTAGTAACTGCTGTCACAATTTCAGGTAATAATGTTGTTGTTGCAAACACATTAACCTCTAATACATATGTATATGGTTCTGCTACGGCCAACTCAGGCGTAACTCAAATAACAAGTAGAACTACTGGCGTTACAGCAAACGGTATTACGGGTACAATTATTGGTTATTCTGCAAGTGCTTTCCAACATGGAACAGGTTATGTATTCACAGTCAACAATAGTTCTGTACTACATACAACTGATATTGTTTTTGTTTCTGTACAAAATAGTAACTGTCCAGTACCTCAAGTATCTGTGGCCAATACTAGAGTAGGAAGTTTTGATATATGTGTGTTCAACGGTTCTGGTGCAGGTAACGATGCGGCTTATACAATGAACGTGAATTTTGGTATCATTAGAGTTGGATCATAACGAATAAATAAACTATGGCTAATACAGTAAACGGAATATTAACATCATATGCTTCAACCGTAGAGGTTGAACTTACCTATTTCTTTGTGATTACTTCACAAGGATTTTCACCTAATACACAATCGACCACATATTTCTTTGTAGGTAAAACTGACCAATGGCCAGATGATGTAAATCCTGATGTACCTAACCAATCTCAGGCATATATCAAAGAAACATTTAAGAATATGTTTGCTGCCAAATTGGTAACATCATCCAATTTGTCGCCAGTTGTACCAAGAATTGACTGGACTTCTGGTGTAACCTACAACGAATACACCGACTATAATGATATGTTGGCTGTCGATTCAAATGGTTTACTAATCAATAAATTCTATGTTCGTAATTCATACGACCAGATTTTCAAGTGTTTAAGTAATGCTAATGGTAGTCCTTCTACTGTACAACCAGTTTTACAGGCCGGAACAACAGATGCCACACAAACTTTATACTTGGCAGACGGATACAAATGGATCTATGTCACAACAATTGACAAAGGTCTAAAGAAAAACTTCTTTGATGCTAACTGGATTCCATTATCAGTAGGTACAGTTACACCAAATCCATTGACACCAGCCGGTCTAGGTTCAATCAATGCTATTAATGTAATCACAGCAGGCAATAGTTATTCTAATGGTGTTTCTACAACAACCGTAACAATCAATGGTGACGGAGAAGGTGCTTCAGCATATGCCAA
>Ga0214166_1001045_pt1 | contig 12609 bp, 9 predicted proteins | sample TroBogepilimnion_27_FD_153005 | JGI IMG/M metagenome (GOLD analysis project Ga0214166, IMG submission 153005) | Freshwater microbial communities from Trout Bog Lake, WI - Practice 18AUG2009 epilimnion v3 | ecosystem: Environmental > Aquatic > Freshwater > Lake > Epilimnion/Euphotic zone ...
CAGCACGACGAGCAGCTTCGATGTCTTCTTTCAGTGCGTGGATTTCAGAATTTAAATTCTGAGTCACTACTGATTCAACCATCTTAGCGGCGCGAGTTACAAACTCTTGTTTTACCTTCTTGATTTCTTGACGACCTTCACGAACTAAACGTACTTTAGTTTCTGCTAGGTCTTGTTTGTCCTTGAAGAACTCTGTAATTTCTTGAGCTAGAGCCTCAACTACGAATTGTTCCAATTTTCCAAACTTGCTTGCCATTGCTACTTGATCTTCGTGCAATTCTTTCACTTCAGAAGCTAGTTGACGTGTAACGAATTCCTTCATTACTCGGCTAACAGCTTTCTTTTCTTGTGCTAGCTTAACTTTCATTTCAGCTAGTTGATTGCGATCATCGGCAAACTCAACAATTTCAGCAGCTAACTGTTCAGAGATCATGCGATCTACTGCTTCAATCATTGTGTTCTTGTCGTGTTCGTATTTTTGTGCGAATTCTTCGCGTAGTTGTTCAGCTACTTGTGTACGAGCTTCGTTGATACGATTCTCGAAAGCGGCTTCAATTGACTCTTTGATCTCTTCTGAAATCACATTGTTTTCAAATAAACTTTTTAGCGCATCCAACATGTGATTCTCCTTATTATTGGAGTTTGCTTATTATTGCTAATAAGCTCTCTTTGAGATATTTTTGTGCTTTAGGATCGCCTTTCACCTCTTGCGCTATACGCAAGGCATTTAATCCGCCCTTATTATTCATAAGGTGTTCATAAATTGGTGTAGGATATGCTCCTGGAGCACTAGGTTGAGCTACCATATCTACTGTGATAATCTCAAAATCCGATACTTCACCGGATCCGTCATCTTTGACGTTTCCGGATCCGCGACTTGAAACACCTAGCTTGACTCCGCTTTCCAGCATAGTCTTGATAAGTTGTCCCATTGGTGTTGGAAGTATTTTCAACTTCCCGTAACCGTTAGGACCGTCCATCCACATATTTGTAATCATGTGTGATACACGGTCCAGGTTAATTTTTAGATCATCTGGATGATCCACTTCTCCGAGAACTGAATAGCCGTTTTGAATCTGATCATTAAGGGTTTTGACAGCCTTGCCAATCTCATTAACAGGGTAAACACGCTGGTTAGCGTTGCGTATACCGCCCTGGATGCAAATCCCAGACATGTATAAGTTCTTCCCATCTTTGTCATCAGACTCAACGACCATTTTTGCTTCGTTGAAACTGAGATTCTCTCGGAGGTATAGTGACATATTTTATATGTACTCTTTGTTAATTAACGTACACGCTTGCTAATCAATGACTTAGCGTCAACTGATTTTTCGCCTGCGCCTTTCTTTTCTGGTCCGTGTCCAGGTTCTTTCTTTGTGAAAGACTTAGACTTAGAAATACCAGGACGGTTTTGAATTTCGCCTAAACCAGAAGTTAAATCTTCTGTGCTAGGTTTAGCTAAACCACCTTTAGTACCGCCAGTTGTTGTTGAAAAGCTCTGAGCGATGTTAGCAGCTGTGCCGCCCATGTCGTTCTTCATGTTGTCAATAGTTGAACGTGTGTTTGTACCATTGTCGCCATGCTTTGGATTACCAACTTTAATTGTGTATTCCATTAGGTCGTCTAGTTCATCGTGGCCGCCCATCTCTGCACCTAAATCATGCATTGGCATACCGTCACCGTGGATACCTGGCTCGTTTTCTTCTTCGTGTTCTTCACCAGCTAATAGCTGTTCAAATTCTGCTTTTAGGTCTTCTAAGGCATCTTCTAGGTCCATAACACGGTCTTCCATGTCGCCTTCTGAATCCTCTTCGTCGCCTAAATCTTTTTCGATAGCATCGGTATCGTCTTCAGCATCGTCGATGTCGTCTTCAGCATCGCCAAACTCGCCTGGCTCTTCTTCTTCACCATCATCTTCGCTATCGTCTGCAGAGTCGTCTTCGGCGTCATCGCTTTCTTCTTCTTCCATGGAATCATCTTCTTCTTCCATTTCCCCTTCTTTTTTACCGTAAGGATTACCTTGGTCTGCACCAAAGTCGGATTCTAATAATTCTTCGTAAATTTCACGTGATTTGCCAACAACGATGTTGTGGAAAATTTCTTTTGCTGCTTCATGATCTTCATTGATCAAAGCTTCTAGCATTGCTTCAAATTGAGCGCGGTCAGTCATGTTTATCTCCTGTTAATTGTGTTACAAGGCTGTTTATTATTTACACATTTATTAAAAATGTGCATGGTAATAGGTGAAAAACGGCCGAAAACGGCCAGTTTTTACTTTAAGCAGCCGGAGCAGCTGGAGGTGTTGCATACATTGTATGTATAAACTCCAACTCACTCTCTTGTTCTAGAATGTGAGCTTCGCTACTCTTGCGAAGTTCACTTAATTGTCGTAGTGTTAATCTTGTTTTACGGGTATCATCTCTATGCATCATACCGTCATCACGGCCCGCATCATATCGCAAATCATTTGCAACATGACGTGTGTCTGGATTAATATAAAACAGTTCTCTTAAAATCATATTGTATTTATGCGCCTGGAGCTGGAGCACCACCTGGAGGTGCGGCTGGAGCGCCTGCTGGACCTTGTCCTGCTTCTCCTTCTGCTTCTCCGGCTATTTCATCTGGAGCAGTTAAGTCGCCTGCTTCGCCTAAATCGCCTTCGATTCCGCTAGCAGATAAGCCTGCACTACGTAATTCTCCAGCAGCATCAGTGTTTGTAGGCTCGCCTTTACCGCTTTCTTCTGCCCATAAACGTTCGTTTTCTGCAATCTCTTCTTCTGAAAGACCTAAGAAACGTTTTAATGCAAAACGTTTTGACATAAATGGCACAGCTTGAATAGTATTAAATGTATTAATCCGTTCAGTATCGATAGCTGCTTGACGTGAACTTGCAAAGTTCATAGGAGGATTGAAGTTTAATTCAAACAATCCTGGATCAATGTTCATGCCTTTAGCATTAAGATACATCTTAAATTCATTATCAAACACTTCTGTTAACAAATATTGTAAACGTTCGCAGTATTTGTTAAAGCGTAGCTCTTGAATGTATGCTGTACCTACTCGTCCATCATTGAAATTGCTTTGTGAATCGTCTTGACCTGTAGGCAAATAGCTACTTGGAATACGTAATCCACGGAATAACTTGTTAGTAAAGTACTTCAAGTCGTCAATTTCACCAATATTCTTACCGCCTTCTAGCATTGTGACGTCCGATCCTTTGCCGTCTGCTGTTTTAGGGAAGAAATAATCTTCGTTAATGCTTAGAGGGTTGTATGCAGAGTCTATGACGTTCTGTCCTCCGCCTGTTTGCGAAGGAATACGGCGTTGATGGATTTCATTTTTAACACGTTCTACAAATGCCATGGCCAAATGACTAGGCATATTACCTACGTCAATATGGAATACACGACGTTCTGGAGCACGTTGTATACGATAAATTAAGATTGCATCTTCTAAAAGTTCTTTTTGTTTATAAACTTTATAAACATTCTCTAATAAACTGTTACCAAATGGATAATTTTGATCTAATCCTTCTGATAAACTTAGATGAACCATGTGTTCAGCATCGATAGCGTTTTCTTTAAAGCTAATACCAAAACGATTACTACCTCCACCGCCACTTCCGCCTTTGCCTGCGCCATTTTGACTGACAAAACTACTAGCTGGGCCAGGCCCGCCGGCACCACTGTTACGTGGATTCATGTTAGGAGTGATTTGTGTTGATACTAAATTTTCAAAATTAGGTGCTAGATCTTTTAAAACATACTGTTCTGGCTTTTTGCCTTCGCTTTCATTGACAATAACTTTGATTAAGTTGCTAGGATCAATGTAATTCCACTTTTGATTCTCTGGATCACGAATAAAAAAGCTGTCGCCATACTTAAATGTATTGCGAACTATACGGAAAATACGTGTATCAAACTTTTGTAACTTGTTCCATTGCTGTAAGTACTCGCTTAAAATACGAACTTCAGCGTTAGTTCCTTTGTTTCTCCACTTAATAGTGAAAGGACTCTTACCATCTTTTAACTTTTGTGTGCAAAATTCTGCTAAAATATCTAAAGCCGCGTTAACTTCAGGATCGCTGTCCATAACTTCATACTGTTGATAACGTTCAACACGGTTTGGACTGCCCGTATATACATCTGGCAAGTAACTACTGTAGTTTGTACGAGCAGGACCTGGACGATTTCCACTGTTTAATCCGCTAATAGGCCCTAAGTTTTGGCCATTTACCGGCACTGGTGTGAAATACTTTTTCCAAGTCATGTGGTTTCCTCTTTATCCAAACTTATTGCTTGTTAAACTTTTCGTAGCTTTAACTTGCTGTTGCGCAGCAGTGGCAGTTTGTTGGCTGTATGCTAACAACGATGCCATACTCTTATTTAAGTGTTCTAAACTAGTATGCACGTCTTTTAGAGTTACTTCGGCAACAACTGCTGTTTCTTTTGGTTTGTCTTCTTTTTTAGCTTTTTCTTTATCTGCTTGTGCTTGTTTGGCTTTTTCTTCGTCTTCTTTCTTTTGTTGTTCGGTTTTAATTGCTTGAGCAGCAGATTTTGAACCTGTTTTATTTTCTTCTTTATGCTCTTGTATAGGTACTGGTTTTAAATCTTTAGTTTTTGCATTTAAATTTGATAACCAATCAGGTTGTTTACCCTTTTCACCGCCAAACATTGTGCTAAAATCAGGCATACCTTTAGCTGTATCAAGTTGTCCTTTTAACTCTTTAAGTTTGGCCGGATCAGCATCTATTGCCGTAGACATTTTAGTATACTGTTCTTGCAATTCCTTTACGCTAGGCATTTTAATATTAGGAGCTGCACTTTGACTTAATAAAGATTCTGCTTGTTTTTGTGCAGCTTCCATCTTAGCTTTAACATTTTTAGCTTCAGGACTATCCGGATCAACAATCTTACCGGTTATTGTTACAGTTTCTTTTGCATTTTTTGTAGCAGTTACAATCGCATCGCTTTGTATTTTCTTCTGATCATCAACTGCTTTTTCTGTAGCGGCTGTTGTTTGTTGTTTTAATTCAATTTCTCTCTTAGCAGTATACTCTCCAAGGTTTTGCATAACGTCGAGCATTTCTTTACGATGGTCGATTTGTTTTTCAAAATATCCTTTGTTAAGTTCTTCGTTTTCTATTGCGGCTTTTTCTTCTTCAGTCGCTTGTCTGTTACCAATATCAGCTTTCATCTTAGTGATGCGATCGCCAATTATCTCTACAGTTTTAGTATCTTCTGCAATTCCGTTCTTCTGAGCTTCAATCATGAACAGGCGATTTTTTTCACTAAACCCTTTATAGTCATCTACTAGTTTTCTTTGGCCTTCAGTTAGTGTACTATTAGCTTCAGTGTGAGCTTCTTCAGTCTGTTTTGCGGTTTCAACTTGTTTTAAACCAGTTTCTTCTGATATTTTAGCTGCTGATTCTGTGGCTGTAATTGTTTTTTGCTTGCTTTCTGTTTCTAATCTAGCTTTATATTCATCTAAATTACTTAAAACTTTTACAGTATCTTGTTCTCGTGCAAGATTTCGATCAGCGATGTCTTTTAATCTCTGAGCTTCTTGTAGATCGTACTCTTCACTTGTTGATAATTCTCGCTTGGCTGCAACTTCTTTTAACTGAGATATTTTATTTTGTTGCTCTTCAACATCTTTTGACCAAGATTTAATTTGATTCTGAGCTCCAGAAATCGCTGCTTTAATTTCCTCAGCTGTAGTTTCAGGATCGCTATAATCTTTAGTAATATTCTTTTCACGAGTAGACATAGGTGCTGAATTAGCGTTGCCTCCAACACCTTGAGCACTACTAATAGTTGTGCTAACTGTTTTTGCAATTTCTGCAACATTAATACCTTGTGGTTTATCTTGTTTTAATTGATCTAAAGGTACAATAGCTTCTGGTTTTCCTTTTTCACCAACAGTAACAGTTGTACCTTTGTCTGTTCCAGGAACAACGCCGCCTTCTTCTTTCTTTGGAGCACCAGGTGCAATTACACCATTAATGCCGTTGGCAACTTCTCCTATTATTCCTGCTCCGAGTTTTCCTGCTCCGTAAATTGAAGATTCATTTGCACCTGATTTAGTATCGTTAGCTGCTTGACTAATAAAGTTTCCGTTCTTACCGTCTGATGGTTTACCTGAATTATCTACTCCAGCTTTCATGCCGTGTTCAAGTTCTTGAACTTTGGTCATCGGTTTGCCGTCTTTGTCTTTCATACTACCAGCGGCATTCAACACACTAGTGTTTAATTTTTCAAAAGACGGTGCTAATTTTTCATTAACAGGTTTAACGATACTATTTAAGAAAGCACTATTAACATCTTGTGCTCTGCTTTCTAATTGAACTAATGCTTTTGTGCTTTGGGCGCCAGCTGAATTACTTTCCTGAGTTTTCTTCAGGTTGTCATCCATAGTCTTTTTAACTAATTCATCTTGTTCTTTTTCACTAAGACCTTTAAGTTTACCAGCGTCTGCTAATTCTTTTTGTGTAGATGCATATGACTTGGCAATAGCTTGTGCATTGATAAACTGATCACCTAGTACTTTACTAGCTGTGCTAGCTTCACCTAGTGTGATTAATTCTAATTTGTTACGATCTTTTGCATCTTTTGAAATTTGCAATTCACGATTTTTTTGTTCTTCGCCGGCTGTTTTATAATCTTGTTTACGTAGTGCATCGATTTCACGTTGTGTTGCACCTGCTTGCTCAGGTAATAGTCCAAATTTGTTACCGGCTGCTTCTGTTTGTACTGTGCCTGTGGTGTATACTTCTTTAAACACATCGCCCATGCCTTCCATTTGGGCTTTATTATAAGATTCTGTAACTTTATTTCTGTACTCAAGGGCCTTTTCTTCACTCATGCCCATGGTATCTAATTGAAGTTTCGCTTGGAATTGTGCATCCATTTGCGTTTTCTTCATTAACTCTTCTTGTTCTTGTCGAGTCTTGCCAGTCAGCTTGGACATCAAGTCCATCTCTGTAGCTAGCTTTGTAGCAGATTCAATAGCTATTTGTTTCGATTTGGCATCGTTTAAGTTAACAGTAAATTGATTACCTAAGGTTAATGCTAACGCATCGTTAGCATCTTTACTGGTCATTCCAATTGCTTTTAACTGGTCAACTGCGCCAGAGTCCTGCATGTCTTTACTAAGACTTGCAAATGCTTTTGCTCCAGCGGCCACATTTCCGCCAAGACCTGTAAAGGCAGTTGTATTCTTTTTAACTAAATCTGCAAATTCGCCTAGATCTAAACGTGCGCCGGCGGCAGCGGCTGACATAGAAACAATATCGTTATCGAAGTTTGCACCGCTGGCACTTAACTCGCGCCAAGTGTTTAAGTTAGGTTTAATAACTGCTTCTAAATCTTTAACAACTCCGGCAGCAGCACCAAATGCTCCTTTTAGTACACCCGAAGTTTCGCTAAGAGGATTCATTTTATCAGCTAGTGTGCTAAATGCTCCTCCTAGTTTGCCAGAACCATCAGTTAGTCCACCTGCAGGGTTGGCGCCACTATTGCCACCTTTCATGTGTTTGGCAAAGGCGGCACCTATCTTATCGGCTTCTGCATCGGTTATTGATGGTGGCATAATATGTTCCTAGAATTATCTAGTATTTATTCACCCGTAATATGGGTAGTTTAATTGGGTTTTAATTTCTTGAATTTTTGCACCATTGGATCGTCTGGGTGCAATTGAAGTGCGGCCTGTACTTGTGGGCCTGCGGCTATTAGACGATTAACACCGCCTTTACCATCGTCTACACGCTGACCTGCAATGATAACAGCATCAGGATCGTCTTTGATGCTAGACATTGCACTATAGACATTGTCGTCTACGGCAGATTTATCTTTAGCTCTGACTTCTGGACTACGATTTAAGTCTTGACTTTGATAAAAAGTCTTACCAGAATTTTTCATGATTTTACTCATGCCTGGTAAATCACTTACATACTTGCGTAATTGATTAAACAACTCATCTGGCACATAACCAATAGTTGCAAATGCTGTCATATAGTCTTTAGCCCAATTTTTAAAAGTATCACTGGATAAAAATATTTGAATAGCACTAAATGCTGCTTGTTCTACAGCCATACTGGCTAAAGCGGCCGGTGCAAGTGCGCCACCTGTGGCTGCTGTAGCTCCTAGGCTACCTATTGCAAACACCACACGAACTAATAAGCTAACTAATTTTTGTACACGTAGTACTTTAACCAGCCAAGGAACCATTAGTTGTGTCATCCACAGCCCTGCATAAGCTTCATGTGCTTTTTTGTAGTTGGCGCTGTTGACTGTGCCTGCGTTATAGGCTTTTTCTAATTCATCTAAGTTAATATAAAGTTGTACAGTAATATAGAAAAAGCCTAACACCTTAGCGATATATTGTACAGCACCCATGCGAGCTGCCATGGCTTCTTCTGCTTGTGCATTGGCCATGCGTTGTACACCAAGTTTACCAGCCCATGTTGGTTGTGCGGCCATTTCTGCAGGATCTGCTTTGGCTCCGGATATCCATGATAGTGGATTCAAACTCCATTCGGCAAGCATAGTGTCGTTGCGACTGATAACTTCATAAACTTTCATAAGAGTATTTATCAGTTTTAAAGCCCGAAATAAAAATACCCAATAAAACACGCATATAAATACTAAACAAATTCGGAGTCACATGACTATGGTTAACCCACTACAAAAATATTTCAGACAGCCAAAACTTTTTATCAGCGTTCCTAGTAAAGGATTGTACAGTAAACCCGGAACTTACGCAGGCGATATTAATCAACTGCCCGTATACGGCATGACTGGCATGGATGAAATTATATTAAGAACTCCGGACGCACTATTATCCGGTGAAAGTACTGCTAATATTATTGCCAGCTGTGTTCCAGCTATTAAAGATCCTTGGGAAATCAGCATTATCGATTCCACACTTATCTTGGCCGCAATTCGTATTGCCACGTATGGTAACGAAATGCATGTTTCAAAAGTCTGCACAAACTGTGGTGAAGAAAACGAATATGATATTAACTTAAATCGTGTTATTGAACACTATATGCCCTTACAGTTTAATAATAAAATTGTTCTTAAAGATTTTACAATTAACATACAACCGCTGACATATCGTCAAAGTACTGAATTTAATCTTAAAAACTTCAGACTGCAACAACAAATAGCCCAAGCTAGTGCAATACAAGATGAAGCTCAACAACAAGAAACTGTTAATAATATATTCAGAGACTTAGGTGCGCTACAAGCTGAAATCTTCATGGATATTATCGAAAGTGTTGAAACTACTAGCGAACGTGTTACAGAAAGACAGTACATTGTTGAATGGCTTGCTAATTGCGATAAAGAAATTTATGATGCAATCAAGGAACAAAACCAATTAAACAATGATGCATGGACTATACCTAAGTTTCCAGTCAAATGTACACATTGCGACCACGAAAGCAGTATTACAGTTGATCTAGATAATTCAAATTTTTTCGCACAAGCCTAATTGGTCGTAGCCCTCAAGAAATCGAAGACGAATTAGTTAGGCTCGATAATCAGATTAAATCATTTAAACAAGAACTATTTAGAATTAGCTGGTATATGAGAGGCGGTATCAGTATAAATGATCTACTACAAATCTATAGTTTTGAAGATCGTGAAATGATATACAATGTAATCAATGAGAATATTGAAACTACTAAAGAAACACGAATGCCATTGTTATAAGAAGAACTAGCGTTCTTCTGTTCTTCGCTTTCGCTCGAACTATTCTTTATTTTAAAAGTATTTTAAAACGCGAAGCGTTAAAGATATTATCTAGATTGTTCAGTCACACTTTGCCCTGGCGGGCAAAAGTATGTTTGGACATTATCTGAGTTGAACAATATCACTTAGTGTTAGCACTAAAACACAGGCGGTCATCCGGTACCTGCTCATGCTGTCTTTATATGACGGCGGCTTATGTATATACACTAACATATACATAAACGTGGGGCTACTACCCCTCTTTTAGCCTTGAAAATTTTCACTGTAGATTAAACGGATTCTGTAGGCATATTCCATCAACGTCCTGTAAAGGATAGTAATCTACATCTCTGACACCAAGCAGAACTACCTTACCGCCACACATCAGAGCGGATTACGGGCACAATATCAACGCCTGTGCGGGCTTATTTGGTGTTTTAATTGCCTAGTTTATTATGATTTGAGTATATGTGAACCGTGTACACGCACTTGAATATGACCATTATAATAGTCATTTGACTCCAGCACACGACGGCTGAACTGTTCACGAGCCTCTATATATGACGTTTCTGCCTTAGATTTACAATAGAATAGTATCTCTCGACGAAAGTTTTCTTGACCTAACTGCGTGATATCCTTGGTCAATTCCGGCGATGAACCATAATAGGTACGCCAGTCTGAGTCAATTTTACCACGGATTTTCTTTTTTTTCTTAGTGCCGTTTTTTAATTTTACTGTTTTATAAGTAGTTTTAGAAAATTTTGCTAGTTTTTTGCCTATGTACATACGCCCGGAGAGCATGTTTGTTATCGAATATACAAACCCAACACACTCTTCCGGAAGCGATTCAACGATTTCATTGTTATAGTACCAAGACATAATATATGTATATTATTCATCGGTCCCATCCCCTGCCTTTTGGTTTGCCTTTTTTAGTGCCTTAGTTTGATCCAAATGTACACGATATTGCTGTACATGTGTTCTACGTTCCCGGGCTATAATGCGTATTTGTGCTAGCCAGTAGCGTACATTTTCGCCTGATAACCGTGAGCCTTTGTCAATCCAACGTTGATTTGCCTTGAAATATTCCTTAAAAGCCGCCATGAGGCGGTCATGAGACTCCTCATTTTGATATGGACTTGGCTCTACATGCTTACTCATTTACTTCCAAGTCGTTAGCATAGCTAGTGTAACCGTTTTCCTTAACAACTTTTAAGACATTGTTAACACGACCCACTAGTTCATCGCGATGCGATATTAAAAAAATGTTCTTCTTACGCTCACGACCCATCTTTTTAAGTACAGCCAATGCACCTTCTACGCCAGCTGCGTCTAAGCCATTGTCAATAAGCTCGTCTACAAACAACAAGTTAATCTGCTGATATAAACTTTCCCATACATCACGGAATGCCCAGCTTAATGACAAGATAAGTCTATTGCGTTCTCCTCGACTTAAATTATCAAAATCTAAGTCTTGCCCTAGTTGCGTGATCATAACGGTTAAGTCATTTTGGAATAGCACAGTATGAGGCAAGCCCATCTTGTCCAAGTAATAAGTTAATCGATTATTCAAGTACGCTAGGTTCTGATCTATAATCTTCTTACGAATAAAACTATCTTTGCTAGTCAACAACTTTAGTAAAAATTCCTGGTGATCTTTTAAGCTGGTTAAAGCATTAACATTATCCCATGAAATTTCCTGCAAGGCTGTATCTGTTAATTCATCTATTTGTTCTTGATATGGATCTGTTTCGTGAGACTTTTGCACTAGTTGATTTTCCAGGGTCTTTAAATTGTTTTGATGTTTAAGAGCCTGCTCAACAGTATCGTAGTAAGTCTGCGGGCGTCCATCAAGCTCGCCGATAGTGTCTATTTCTTTGGCAATTTTAGCTCTATCTTGTGTGACCTTGTCAAAATATTTTCGGGCCTCGTCAAAGTGTGATTGTGCGACAGAAGTCATTTCTTCATGCTTATGGTCATGTAGCTCTTGTTCACAAGCGTGACAGGTCTTGTTAGCCAGTTTGGCGAGCTCGCTGTCATACTTCGTGACGCTTCGCTCCGCTTGCGCTATCGCGCTATCTAACGTAGCCCGTTCCTTATTTAGGCTTTTTAGCTTCTGCGAAGCTTCTTCATAAACTTTCAGCTCGGCATGCTTGGCAAGCTCTGCTTCAATATCTACACTTTCAAGCTCTACGATACTACGTCCGATTTTTTCTAACTCTTGTGCGTGTTGGGTGTTCCAAGCTGCTTGTCTTGTTAAGAAACTATCAATACTTTTTTGTATGCCTTCATTACTTTTCTTTGTGGCTTCAATGCTAGCTGTTTCTTGTGTAATTGCATCTTTAGTTTGTTTAACTAACTCTTTAAGAGTTTCTGCTTTTTCACTTAATTGTGTAACACCTAACAACTGTTCGATAATAGCACGTTGGTCGTTAGCCCGCATTGATAAGAACGGCTCTGTGTAAGTGTTTAAGGCAACAATATGCTTGAACATATCGTGACTCATACCTATTAAGTCGTCTATGTCTTTTTGTGTTTCTCGTTGATCGCCTTGAGCATCATCTGTTTCCTCAGTTTCTTGAGCTTGATCATTGACAAAGAATTGCAATAAGGTTGGCTTACGTCCACGTTCAACACGATAGTCAACACCATCTTTTTCAAATGTAAGAGTAACTAACATGTTCTTATTGTTAATCTTATTAATAAGATTATCTTTTTTAATGTTAGTTAAAGCATTGCCAAACAAGGCAAAACTTAATGCGTTGACAATAGTAGTCTTACCTGTACCGTTACGTGACCCACTGTCATCTCCGCCTTGGTCTAAATTTTCACCTAGCACAAGTGTCAAGTTTTCTTTGACAAAATTTACAGCCTG
>Ga0214166_1001049_pt1 | contig 12600 bp, 9 predicted proteins | sample TroBogepilimnion_27_FD_153005 | JGI IMG/M metagenome (GOLD analysis project Ga0214166, IMG submission 153005) | Freshwater microbial communities from Trout Bog Lake, WI - Practice 18AUG2009 epilimnion v3 | ecosystem: Environmental > Aquatic > Freshwater > Lake > Epilimnion/Euphotic zone ...
TGTATTACCAGAAGTTCCTGATGTGCCTGAACTACCTGATGTTCCATTAATTCCAGATGTCCCTGAACTACCAGATGCTCCTGTATTACCAGAAGTTCCACTCGTTCCTGATGTCCCTCTTGTTCCTGATGTCCCCGATGTTCCTGATGTTCCTGATGTCCCAGATGTCCCTGAACTACCAGATGCTCCTGTATTACCAGAAGTTCCACTCGTTCCTGATGTCCCCGATGTTCCTGAACTACCTGATGTTCCACTTGTCCCTGACACCCCTGATGTTCCTGATGTGCCACTAACTGATGATGTCCATCCTAATGTATCAGTTCCATTCGTCACTAATGTATATGATCCAAATGTTGGTGTTTGAATTGGTAAATTAAATCCTATTACGGATGCAGTTGGATTAGTTATACTTGCATTTGTGTTAATTACGTTAGTAACTGAAACCGCAGTTGCCCCTGTTATTGATCCTCCTATTCTATTATTACTTATACTCATTATCTATATATTATTTTAATTTCCGTTGTTTTCAATAGAAGCACATATGTTATTTTCAATACTTCCAACTGATGCTAAGTTGTTATATATTTTACCTATTACAGTATTATTTTGTATAAGACTACTTGTGTTATAAGATATTTCAGATGCACTATTATTTTGTATATTTTGTGAAGCATTGTTGTTACCAACTATACCATCTTGACATTCTGTATTATACCAAATTATAGCTGTATTATTAAAATAAATATCTCCAATAATATTATTTCTTGAAATACCTCCACCATGAATATTATTATTTGTAATACTTAATGCAATATTATCATTTATATAACTACTACCTGATAATGTATTAGTATTTATACTTTCTTTAACATCATTATCATAAATATTACCAGATCCACTATTGGAATAAATAGAACTTGCTTTATTATTATTAATATTACCAGGAGAAGTTATAGTATTTGATGATATATTTTCTGTAATAACATTGGAATAAATAGAAGAACTATTACTATTACTTTCAATAGCACTTGCTGTATTATTATTTATATTACCTGCATTTGTATTATTACTAATTTCAACTTCAACTATATTGTAGTTAATCTGACCACCATTTGCGTTATTGTATATATCACAGCTACCACTGTTCTTAATGATATTATCACTATTACTATTATTATTTATAATACCAGATACATTATTACTCTCAATATTACCTGCGTTTGAATTACCATTAATCATATAACACATATTTGATGAAATTGAAGAAACTGGTGAAATATTATTTAATATACCTGCCGTTGTCGTGTTGTTGGATATATCAACCGTATTTGAATTACTACCAATTGTATCTCCACAATAATTATAAGATATATTATTACCATTTGAATTACTTTGTATATTCGTTCCAACATTCTGATCTATATTACCGGTATTTGAATTTCCAGTTATAAAACCACTCATTGTATTAAATGTAATTTCACCTGTATTAGTGTTAGATGATATTTCAGTTCCTGTGTTGTTTGATATAGCTCCAGCGTTTGAATTAGCGTTTATATTACTAACCTTGTTTTGAATAATTGAAGATGATGATGTAGAAGTATTACTTGTAATCCAATCACCTGTATTCCATTGGATCGCACCATTATTAGTATTACTATCTATCTCTTGTGAAATAATATTGTGGCTGATTGCTCCATTATTACTATTATTGGTAATGGATCCACCACCTGAATTACTCTCTATAGCTCCATTATTAGTATTACTCTCAATTGAATACATAACATTACCTATAATATCACCCGTGTTATTATTTAAACGAATTGACGTTGTTATATTATTAAGAATTGACGTAACATTACTACCATTATCATAAATCTGTTTAGTCGTATTACTTGTAATGTCCGAACTAACGTTATTATTATAAATTTCTTGTCCGTTATTATATCTTATTTGATTAAATGGGTAAGTAGCTCCGTTATTATAAATATATTCAACACTATTATTAGCGATAAGATCTACTGAGTTATTATTAATTGAGCATCCAATGTTTCTTAAAATGGATTCTGTTCTATTTCCAATTATACTCTCAGACATTTCATTCATTGTTATACCCGTTCCACTTGCCAAGTTTTTTTGTATAGTAAGGGATACTTTATTCCACATAATTGGTTGTCCATTAATACCATTAACCACCATATTATTAAATATACCACCAGAAGTGTTATTACTCATCTGTTCATAACCCCAATCGGTAATATCAATGTAACTTGTAGTAGTATAATCATCATAACTAACAATATTATTTCTATCATCTTCTTGTTTAAATATTCTATCGTTATCTATTTGGTATTCAATTGCAAATATTTTACTATAATAATTATCATCTGAAGTTAATACAGTCCAGTTAGCGTTCAAAGTAAACTCATCCGTAATATCATTTGTTCCAGGTGTAACTGCTTGCCATATTTTACCACCCCATACTACTTTATTTTCAGCCACATACGTTGTTCCACCTGTAAAATCATAAACACCCAACACTCCACTCGTTCCCAAGTAAGCGTTATTGTTAACAATTTGTAATGCTCTCCATCCATTTGTTGATAATCTATTTGTATCTAATGCTGTAAGCCAAACAGAACCATTTGAACTATCTGTAATGTGATATACAGTTCCTCTTGTTAAAGTGCCTGCATCTCTTGCAGATATTAAAGCTGCTATTGTAGTATCAATTATTAAATGAACATGTGGGATAGATGTATCAACATAGTTTTTTGTCACTAATGAATTCGTTACAAATGTCAATGAATAATCAGCATCATAAGTTATACCTTGTAAAGATCCTGAATGAACTATCATATTAAGTGGATCAAATAAAATAGATGATGATGTTAAACCATCAACTGATTTTATTCCAGTTCCAAAATTAACATCTTGGATATCAACTTCAACTGTATCAGTTCTTGTTAAATAAGTATCTATTAATGATTTTTGTAATGGTGTAGAAGCCGTTGAGAAATTAAATTGTCTAATCTCTGTTCCAATTCTAATAAATGCAGTTCCATCACCTTCATTTACACCAATTTCACTTTCCATTAAATCAGTAGCAGTCCAAGACATTGATCCAGCCAATGTAAAATCTTCTTGTTGAGGAACTGAAAATGTTAAACCTGTTGTAGTAAGTGTGTGGTGGCTCAACCTTGCGTATCCTGTTATTATATTACTCATTATTTATATATTATTTTTACTTTTTTCCCTTTAAATTATTGTATCACCGTTTCTGGTGCAGCATCGCTTAATACAGCATTCCTTCCTGCCTTGATCATCATAATGTTTGTTTGAGAACCCCACTCTCTTACCTTATCCTTACTTCCAGATATATAATTTGGGAAAATGTTTTGTGAAAATGGTGATAATATTTCATCCTTACTTGCACAAATGTAATTAGGACTTACAATCATTGTAGTTCCAATTGATAATACGTTAGATTTAGTGACAGTTTGATTGTTTCCTATTATATAAACATTATTAATAGGTGTATTAGTTCCTATTGCTGGTTTAACAACATTGTTATTACCTGTTATTTTAACATTATATGCAGATGATAAAGCATTATATGAACCATTTATGTAGGCATTATTAGTAGTTGCATTTGTAGTATTATATTGTCCAAAAGCATATGTATCTGATGATCCAATATTATTCCAAGATCCAATAGTATGATTACCAGTTCCATAAACAGTATTGTGGTATCCATTAATTATATTATTTTTGTTCCATACGCTATTCCAAGATCCTTGAACAGTATTCCAACCATCATAAACACTATTACTATCATCATAAAGATTATTTGTAAAGTGTGGTGTATAACTAACATGCCAAACCCAAGGAGTTTTTTTAGCAGGTTGAACTGGTTTAGTAGGTGGTTTAGGAACTGCTATCTCTCTTGTTTTGATCAACTCAACTACAGATGTAGTGATCAATGTAGGATCATAATCAATTTTATTTACTTTATAGTATTGACCACCATCTCCAAAATCAATGAATATATTATCAGAGAACTTAAAGTTGTAAATATCTTCTGGTGTTAAATATAAAGATGTTGTGACAATTCTACTATCTCTATCAGTTGTTTCTAATATTTGTTGCTCCCAATACATTTTATATAAAGTATTAGTGGTTGTGTTTGTTGATGGGTAGAATGGGTTAACAACATCGTAATTAATATCAAAAGATGGACTGTGAGGATCATCCAAGTATCCTGTATAGGGATAACCAACTTGTTGAACAAATGTTGATTGTGTAGCTGTTGATGATGTAGGTCCTATATTTAATATCCAATAGTCTTTTTGATCTAATGGTATCCATTTCTTATTTAAAATACGAATGTTAAATGCTGCTGATGATATTACATTATTACTAACTGTTTGTATTTTAGGTAATATAATAAATGATGCAGTTGATCCTGCTTGACCATCTGTAGTTGTTTTACCAAGACTTGTAATTGGTGTTGGACTGAATATGATCTCCAATGTCTTATCAGAAATTGCCATCTCATTCTCTTGTGTATAAATCTTCTCACCAAATGTTAAATTAAAGGCATTTAAATATTGAGTGTTCATCCAATCTTTATCATCCTTATACTTAAATAAATATCTTTTATTTTGAGTATCAGCCAATACAGTCACTTGTGGTGCTTCATTCATATCAACTTTCTTAGTCCAATCCTTAATAACTTTATTAGTATTATAGAACGCATCCCTTGTTTCAATCAGTAAGTTTTTAGGATTAAGTTTGTCTGGCTCAACATACAAGTTAAACATTTTAATAATAGATAAAACATAATCACGCTGTTTAATCTCTTTAGGTATAACAGCATCCATTTCTATAGTTTGATTTGCTTTAATTTCAGCTGCTGGAATTGAATAGATAAATGAATTGTAAGTAGTAGAGTTATGTGTAAATGTTGCCAATATATTAGCAACATTTCTACCCACATTTAAATATAAAATATTATTTTTATAGTTGGATGGGTAATAAGCACTATCCCATCCAATATGTCCAGGTATATAACCAGCATAAGGTTCTATTTGATATACTGGAGAAGAAGGATTTTGAACAAGTTCCTCATCACCTCTACCGGTTAATGTATATTTATAAACAAAAAAGATTTCTTCACCAGGTCTAATTGTTATTTCTTCTGTTTTAAAACTTTTATAGTTATACTCAAATGCTTGATAGTGTTGTGATTGTGTAATATACAACTTTGATGTAGAATCATAAACAACTTTCAATACATCCATATCTTCTTTAACACCAGGATATGTAGCACCAATAACAGGTATCCAATTATTAGGAACTGATATTTGACAAGATGGACTACTATTTGAACCTGTATCGGTTACAAATGGATAACCCCATTGATCTTTCACAACTCCTGTTCCTGGATTCATAGATCTATATGCTTGGATCTCCGGTAAATGATCCAATGAATAAAAGAACAACTCTTTAATAATTAATGATAAATTAAATGCCATTGTCTGTGGCTCTGATGAAGTATTAACATATTTATAAGTAGATGTATTAAACATATTATTTGGATCAGTATAACCTGTCCCTGTGCTGTTATTAAATGGTATAGTAGTTGATAAAAGAATAGATCCTGTATCAGTTTCATCCATAATAACTCCTGTTGGTACATGTAGATAATTACCAGTTAATCCTGATGTCTTAAAAGCATATTTAGTAGCTAAGTTAAGAGCAACATCAGAATTCATTCCAACTCTAAAATAGTTCTTGTTAATATCATTATCTGATTTCGTAAGAATATTATTATTAAAAGGAACAATCATATTATTGAACCCAGTAGCTTCAAGTGAAGTTGATGTCCAAGTAAATCCAGCCTCTTTAAATATCTCATCCCAAATAGTTCTCGCATATAAAGCAGGTTTTAATTGTTCAATCATAACAGTTGATGCTGTTTGAGATCCAATTGGAACACTACCATTGATATCTGTGATGCTCCAATCATAACCATTATCAATTAATGGATAGTAATAACCAAATTGGTAATCTCTTTCTTGGAATGTTGTTGGGTTATACCAACTATTTTTTATATTATCATAATTATATAAGTGATTAAACCTTGTTAAGTCCAAATCCTCTAATAATTTCTCTTCCATAACAGTATAGAAGTCATTGTTATCACTAAACACAAGTAATGATAATGTATTGAAATGTGTATTCTTATCATAAACAGAGTAATCAGTTAATTGAAAATATCCATCTATTACCATTATACCATCAACAAGTATATAAGCCCTATTTCTTAAATTAGGATTGAACGAACTTTCAGAGTTCAAATCAGTAATGTTACTAAAGATTTGTCTATTGTGTGCTGTCTCTGGAACTACAATAGTTTTTGAGTATGAACCTTGTGTCACAGATATATCTTGGATCTTTGCTATGTTGTATGTAAGAGGGATAGTATCTGTTCCATTCGTATCCAAATAATATTTCTTTCCTTGGACATCTAAAATTATTTCTATTCTTGTTTCCATATAATTTTTTAGTTTTGTTGTAAATTAAGATCATAAGCATATTTGAAGTTTAATGAAACAGCAAATAATTTATTGTCAATAGAAGTTTTAACTACATAAGTATCAGCATTTAATATGATAGGATAAAATACTTTATTAGTCTCATCAACTATAAATGCTTCTAATGTACTAACTGCTTCTTTTAAGAAACTACTATCATAGGCTGTGATCCAATCAGAACTAATTGTCCAAGTCTCAACTGCTTTATTAGCAAGAACAGAATCTTGTCTATCTCCAATTGTATAGTTATAAGGTAAGTTCTTTCTCCATTCAGTTGAAGATGTAGTTAAAGTGTTTGTAGATCTATAGTTGAAGTTCCAATATTCAAACCCACCATTTCTATTTTGAAATGCTAATCTAAAATTATCAGGATAAGGTGAGCAATTATCAACTAATTTAAATTTTTTAACCCATTTATTATAAGGAACAAAAGCATCAGTGTATTGTAAAGCAACTGAATAATGATCTATATTATCAAAATCAGATCTTATACCAGCATCAATTAAGTTTTGTGGTCCGGCTGGAGCCATATACATTTTCATATTAACATCAGTAGCAATATTTAAAGTATTAGTAGCATATAAAGCACCAGTGCTGTCATAAAAATTATAATTAATTTTCCAAACATGTGTTGATGGTGATGAAAATGATGGAGCATCCAATAAGAAATGAATTGTTTCATAGTTATTAACATAAACTGATTTGAACTCTGTATAATTTGTTAGTGCTGCACCATTATTACTTGTTGTTGTTAAATAATTACTCCCAAAATTAACACCAATTTGTTCATATTGTCTTGTTCCATTAAACCCATAATAGTTTGCTGATTGTGCAGCATTTAATCTTTGTAATTTTGTAATAGTTCCCGGTGTATAAGTAGGTGTCACTGATGCTGTAATAAATAAAGTATCAAGTGCCAAGAAAGTAGCACCAAATGCCTCTACAATATCAATAACTGAATGAGTTCCAGTATATGTTTGTATGTTATTTGATGTATCAAAAAATGTTGGAGCATCAGGAGCCATAGTAATGATGTCATTATTCTGGAAACCAAGTCCAACTTGAGGTATATCTAATAGTAAATGCCCTGCTAAAGGTGCAGTAGCCATCTGTAGATTGGTATATCTAATTGATGTGTCCTCTTCATAACCATATGTTAAGTTATATTTTATAACTGAATTAGTAGCAGGATTAACAGTAGTAATGAATGGTGCTAAGTCATACGATAATTCAGATCTCAATAACTTATGAGGTGTGAATAAACCTTCTGATGTATCAGGTCTTGGTGGTAATTTATAAATACCTAATGATGTAGTAGCACCTGTTATCTTATCTATCTTATTTAATGTATAGATATATTTAAATCCTGACAGATCTGAATTAGATGCAGTAGCACTGAACCAAATCTCTGCATTAACTGGGTTCCAAGTGTTTGGAATGATTGTTGGTGTTAATCCCATATCTTATTTTAATTTTTTTGTTCTTTCTTTTAGTCCACTAAATAACAATTGTAACTGTCTTTGAGCATCTTTGGCTGATGCTGCTTGTAAAGTCTTTGTCACTTTTTGCCTTTCAACATTACGAATAGCATTTTTAACAATATTAAATGGTTGACCTTTAAATCCCTTTTTAGCAATTGAATTTACTATAGCAAATGCTATTCCTTTTCTTTCTTTTGGATCTATACCAGTCGCAATTTTACGAACATCCATCCATTTCATTATCACACCTACCTTTGGTGGAGTGCCTGGCTTTCTACCAACATCCAAATATCTCAAATATGGTAATGATTTTATTTGTATATCAGTTCTAAATGGTGTTCGGATCAAAGAATATTTTAAAGATCTTGATAGATTACCTGTAGCCATAGTATTCCAACCAGTTTTACGTTTTCTCAATAATTGTTTTCTAATCTGATCCACATAGGCTTTGCCAAGTTCTTGTGCTGCTTTATCAAGTTCTTTCCAATCAATATCTTTCATAATTAAAATGTAATATTTAATAATTTTTCTAAATCTGCTATAGTCTCAATAGCCTTTGGTAGTGCTGCAGCATTATAATCAACTCTATAACCCTCAACAGATCCAGCAATTTCTAATGCTTGTTCTATTGTTTGTTGTAAATCATCACCCACCACTATTACAGAACCAAAACACTCTAATTCATATCCCGCTTGAGTAAAAGGTATAACATATTCCTGTCCATCTTGTATAAATGAACCTTTTATCTTAATATTATCTTTATATTGATCTGGATATGTTAATGATAAATAACCAGTATTACAATAAGGTGATTTTAAAATGATCTCAACACCATAAGTTGCGATGAAGACAGGATCTATAATCTGTCCTTTAGCTGCTCCTATAATAATCTCATCCCAGTTGTTTATCATCTCTAAATATACATTTGATGGGGGTGAGCCAGCTCTCATACACGGATCCGTATAATAATTCTTCCCGTCTTCCGCAACTCTAATCTCATTTGAATAGAAACCTGTGTGATTATATTTTTGTAGCACTGATGTAAATGTATCATTGACACTTTTTAAAGGTGATGGTAAGTCGTTATAAGCTGTAGCTTTACCTAAATACCCACAATCTTTTATTTCAATACCCCATGTTAAGTAATTAGGTGATTTTCCATTAATAGCCCAACCATCTGAACCAAGTTCAGCAACAGCTGTAATAGAATCTTCAATTTGAAACTCTAATGTTTCACCCAATGGTCCCATATAATGTTGTATTTCATTTACCCATTGTTTAGAAGAAGCCCAATCAATGTGATGAAAGGTTTCTAATTCACCACGGTAATAGGAAATCTTAATCCATTTATCTTCTGTTTTTTGTAGTGCCTCTGCAAGTGCTTGAATACCAATTACATATTGTGTTGGGGCAACTGGTAAGCCAACTGATGTTAATTCATCCTTAAATAAATGTCTATCTGTTTCTAAAACTTCTGCTTGAGTGCCACCAAATACTAACTTACCCATCTTTCTCAATCTATCTCCCCAATCAGAGAAGTAAATATCAGGGAATACAATCACATCAAACTGATCAACCATAGACCAAAAGTCATGGATCAATTCAAAATCATCAAAACCAGAACCAGCCATATCAACTGCTTGTCTTGGATAAGGTGATTGATTTACACTATAGAAGTAAGCCTTCTTAAAGAACTTACTTAATCTTTTAACAACAGGTAAAAATGTAGATCCTACATTATCAACTACACAAACTGATAGATTTTCACCACTGTTCTCATTACTAAATTTCTTAAAACTAAACATATTATTTAAATATCATTTTCTATTTTTGTTTCACCTAAATTGTAATAGGTGAATTACATGGTGTGCTCCACATTGGTGATCTAAAGGTCAAGAGTGCCTGCCATCCATTAGCATTATCAGTTAATTGTTCAAACACTGGTTCAAAGGAAATATCACCATCTAATGATAAAGAATAATTAATCCAATAAGGATCCTGATCAAGTTCTGCTATTATAGTTTTAAGTATGTAATCAGTATCAGAACTTGTTTGGTTATAGTTGCCATCACCTTTATTGATCTTATCAAACACAATAAAGTGAAATTGATAGGTTTGAGTTAGGTATGATGTGCCTGTGCCTGTTCCACCATTTAAAAGTGTAGTTGAAACTGGTTCAATCCAAAGGAAAGGATATTTCATTGGAGCATCTTGTCCAATATTATAAGATGGACCAAAGCCATAATCATTTAGCATACCATGTCCATTCGCAATTCTGGCGAACATTTCTTCAAATGTGTTTAATGTAATTACTCTCATTTTAATTATTATTTATTTTATTCATTTGTTCTATTTGTTTATCTCTAACAAACCAATAGCTCAATAAGTTTAAGCACTCAATATAGTTTCTTTCATATATAATATCATGTTTGGTTATATCACCAGAAGCTAAACGATCCATATAAGCAACCCATCTATATACATGTGATCCATCATCATTCATTGCATGTGTCAAAGCATTATTTTCAGTTGGTCTTTGGAACAATGAATGGTATTCTGCTGCTATCCATTGCTTATGTTCAAAAAAAAATTAACAATTGGTAAAACATCCAAGGCATTTGCTTCATTCAAGAACAGATTAGCTCTCCATTCTAAATCTTCATAGTCCTTTTTATTGAACTTTCTTGGAAACTCTTCCCATTCTTTCTTTTCTTCATTGTATTCTCTCTCTTGTGGTCTAATTAAGATTGCTAATAATCTTGGTATTAGTTCCATTACACTATTCCCATATTGTTCTTGTAGCATATCTGCAGTTATTACCTCTGCATTAGTCATTGATTTAGGATCAATAGCCATATAAACATTCCCATTGATCTCAAATGTTTTTTTAACTTCATTTGAAAGTGGATTTGCTCTTTTATCTGATAATACTTTAATAGGAGTAGCCAATAGATTAGTTTCTTCTGGTGTTAATTCATCTAACTCTTCTTCAGTTAGATCTGCAATGATCTGTATAAGTTCAAATGTAATTAGTCTTGCTTGGTAAGGGTTATCACCTTTTACTTCTGCTATTTTAGCATCAAACTTTAAATATTTATCAAGTTTAATTTCATCCCAACTATCTGGGATTGATACTGTTCTGTTATTTAATTGTATATCCATAGTCTATATATTATTTTCACCACTCCTCATTGGGATCAAATGGTTTTGGTATGTAAATTGTTGCGTATTCTGGTTTAAATGTTCTCTTTTTGTGTTTAATTTTCCACCAATGTATAGCATATCTCATCGCATCCATAGCATCATCATAAAGTTTAACAGGTTCATCAAGGACTATATCACCATTTGTTTTCCATTTGTAAGCACCAATCTCTTTAATTATATTAATGCTTTCTTTATGTATAAATAGTTCCGTGGATTTAACTGAATCAATTCCATCTTTTACATCTTTGATTGCTCCCTTAGCATTATAACCTTTTCTTTTTAAGTCCTCAATGATTTCAGGTCTGGCACTATCACATATAATCTCTTTTGATTTATTTACTTTAACAAAGTCCATTAATATTAATAGATCTGTAGATGTTAATCCCTCTTTGTATATTAGTTCTTTTACATAGGCTTTATTATCAAATACATCAACCTGAATCAATGATGTAGGGTGATTGAAACCAAAGTCAAGCCCATAATAAGTTTCTGTGATCTCTCCTTCAACTTCATAGTATTGCCAATGTGTATAAATAGTCGTTTTCCCTGTCCCTCGCTCACCCAAAGCATAAATCTTATAATAACCCTCATCAACAGTTATTAAGTTCTCTATTTCCTTTATTTGACCCTCTGCTAAGAATGGGTTATCCTTGTATGTAGAATGGATTAGTTTAGTATCTGGTCGTGAAACTAAATCATATAACCAATGGAAGTTCATTGATGGGTTAAAGTCAAAGATTAGTTTCTCTGTTGTTCTCATATTCAACTGATTGAACTCTTCAAAGTCTAATTCATTACTTTCATTAGCCCATAGTATGTCCCTTTTAGATCCTCTGATCTTTTGCCCATCATCAGCACCAAAGAATTCAACCATTGATCCATTTTGGAATGTATATTCATTAGTAGTTTTTTGATGTTGTGCTTCTGAATATAAATTTAAGTTCTTTACTACTTCCAAGAAGTCCCTCATTACTGTTCTTCTCAATGATGGGAAAGATTTACGCACTATTGAAACTATTTTACCTGGATTAGATAGGCAATAAACAACAATCATTTGGCACAATGAATATGTTTTGGAAGATCTGGAACCACCTTGGTTGATTATAAACCTTATTGATGTATCATTAATCGCATCTAAATTCCATGATAATACTTGTGTGTGCTTTATTTCTAATTGATTATCATTTGCCATCTTTATTCTCCCTCGTCACTTGTATTAGTTTTATTTCTGTAATGTCTTTTCCATTTGATGTAATGTCAACACTATCAGTATATCCTCTTTTTCTCGCTTTATATTTCATATAGAACAATATAGATCT
>Ga0214166_1001050_pt1 | contig 12597 bp, 12 predicted proteins | sample TroBogepilimnion_27_FD_153005 | JGI IMG/M metagenome (GOLD analysis project Ga0214166, IMG submission 153005) | Freshwater microbial communities from Trout Bog Lake, WI - Practice 18AUG2009 epilimnion v3 | ecosystem: Environmental > Aquatic > Freshwater > Lake > Epilimnion/Euphotic zone ...
TATCAGTAAATATTAAATTGGTTAATGACTCATGTAACCCAGACAATTCATATTCAGACTTTAAATTTGAATTACTTAAAAGCTTAACCAACTTATTATTTTCTTTCAAAATTTCTGCTTTGGAATATTTCTCCAACAACTTTAAATTCTCAGATACAAAAAGATTAGCTGACATCATATCAATATCAACTCTATTTTCAATATTGTTATAAACCAAAAATTGAGTTTTTAAGATTTCACTCTCCTTTATGGTTTTGATATATTTTTGAAACAATTTTTTATCTTTAGAATCTTTTTTTGTAAGACCTTCAGCTAATAAATTATTGAAAATATTCTTTATATTACCGAAATTTTTCATGTTCTATTATTTAATATATAAATATCGTTATTACGTTGAAAAGATTAATCTTTTAGCATATCATCGATGTCTTTTATCATATTTGTCACAGTTTCGTTAATCTTAACGTTCTTATCGACTATTTTAACGTTATTCAAAGGCTTTTCTACTTGAGTAACATTTTCAATTAATTTATTAAAAAATCTATTTTGATACTTACTTGACCTAGAATTTAACTTTTCAGCTAATATTCTTTTCTCTTCAACCAATAGTTTTTCAATCTTTTTAATAGCTTCTGATGTTGGTTCTGGAGCCGCTTCAGGAGTTGCACCAGCTTCCCCACTAGCTTCAGGAGTTTCGCCACCTTCAGGAGTTGTACCACCTTCTTCACCAGCACCTTCTTCACCACCAAAATCTAAATCTTCAGGAGATACACCTCCACCACCGAATCCACCGCCGCCGATGCTACCACCGCCGCCGCCTCCAGCTGGACCACCAGCACCTTCTTCTGGTGGAGTACCACCACCTTTAAGTGCTAATTCCATATCACCATAAAGTCTATCAACTACATCAAACATACCAGTATGCTTAATTACATTAGCTGAGTTAGCTAATTCAGCAGCCGCTGCTTTCTCCATACGTTGTTCAAGTAAATCTTGTTTTATATCATTATCGGCCCAGCCAAGGATTTCTCTTTTAGCACGGGTCATTGACATAGCACCAAAACCATTACCAGCATCAGATACAGCATCCTTATAAAGTGTCATCTTCAACTGTAAGTGTTCAATCTTAAGCATTTCAGCTTGTGTAGATGGATTATTAAGTGTTAAAGTAAAGTTATCTAAATCATCTTCAAACCCTAATAAATATAAATGAATAATAACAATCTTATTAAGCTCTTGGAGCATAGCTTGTTGGATACGATTTACAGTTCTTGAGAAACGAATATCTTGTAATGCAAGGTTCTTTCCATCACCAGTTGTTTCATCAAAACCTAAGAAAGGCTTTGGAACTCTTAATGCTGTGAATAATTTCTTTTGTAAATATTCAATATCTGCAATTTGGTCAAGGTTTTGAGCCCCTGGAAGAGTATCAATAGGACTTGGTGCATCTTCAGTTCTAACTGGAATAAAGTAATCTTGGTCGTTTGATAACTGATTGTATCTTAAATCAATCTGACCAGTTTGTGGGTCTACCATTGGTTGACGCTTAAACCTGTTCGCAATTTCATTTACATATGCTTCAACGTCTTTATCATCAATATTACCGACATAAATCTTATAGATTCTACGCTCTGGAGCACGGGTAACACGATATACAAGCATTGCATCTTCTGATAATAATAATTGTTTCCAAATTCTTCTAGCTTTTTCCAAAACTGAAGTACCGTAAGGCAATCTTCTATCATCACCAAGAAGTCTAAAGTGAGCTATTTGCCATGAATTAAATTCAACATCACGACCTCTCCAATAATATTTGGTTTTATCTGTTTTATAATCTTCATCACTCCTTTGAGCAATCATATCAAATAATCCACCATCACGTCTTTCCATCTCATAGTTAGGCATTTGTTTAACACCAACAACACCATTTGAATCACTGATATTTAAATAAACAAAGTTATCACCATACTTACAAGTATTTCTAGTCCACATTGGAAGCGAAGTATGCATATCTAACCTATTGAATAAAAGGTCTTCAATAATACCCTTAACACGTTTGCTATCTGAATACACATTAACCATACGACCTTCACTATTCAAGGTAGTAGATTCTTCCATCATAATATCTAAAGCCGCAGCTATCTCTGGATAGAATTCCATAGCTTCAAAATCTGAATATGAACCAATACGAGTCGTTTCATAGTTTACCGCTTGTTGGAAAAGACCATGTTCAACCTTTTTCCAAACTTGACCTAAATATTTATTTTGTTGAGCTTGTAATTTAGCTTGCTCGTATTCTTTTTTATCACCAGTTTTAAGTAAAACATCTTTACCAATGTTATATCTTTGCGTACCTTGTGCTGGTTGCTGTTGTTGTTGTTTTATTCCGTCTGGACCTAATATTTGTCCTAATCTTTGGAAAATTGTTAAATTTTGCTTAGCCATAATTTTTATTTTATTATAATACATTTATCGGTAAAATAAACACTTTACCTTGAACCACTGAAAAGCCACATATACTGGCCAGTAGGGTCTTGCATGTTTTTAGATACTATTGGGTGAAATTGAGGTGGTCTAGGAGTAGACGTTTTACCTCTTTGACCATTTGGTACAAATCCAGTTCCACGTGAAACTTCCGTTTCTTGTGTGGATAATGAACTACTACCTATCCAGCTACTTAACATAGCCTTAGTTTGTTTTTCAAGTCTTTCAAGATTCTTAAATGAATGCTCAAGAACCCAAAGACACATAGCCAATGCCATGATTAAATCATCGTGATAACCTTCCATATGGTCTGGGCGACCATTCTTATATACGAAGGTTTTCATTTCATTTATAAGTCTTATTGACCTAATCTTAACGGTGTTATTTCTAATCTTTTCTTCAAAGTTTGCTATCATCGCCAAACGAATTGTAGATACTTGAAGACCTGGAACTTTATCATCTTTCTTATAAGCTTCCATTTGTTTCTGTTTGCTTGAAAGTATTTTTCCGTTTGGTGTTTCATAATGCAGACGCTTATATTCAAATTCAATAAGTTTAAGTACTGTTGAAACACCCATACCACCAGTAATATCAACTACTGTATAAGCCTTATAAAGTTCACCATACTCTTCAACTATTTGGGCTAAAAGGTCTGGTTGTATTTTACCTTGGAACTCAACAACTTCTTCCATGGTTGTAAAGTCTAAAATAACCATTGTTGATGAATCCTCACCATCCCCCCTAGATACATCCACACCCATGATATATTGATGACCTTCTTGAGGTTTTTCCCAAACCCATATTTTATTTTCAGCACCTGAATAGAATTCTGGGTCCTTTACGTTTAACAATTCCTGAGCTTGTATATCTGCTTCAGCTATAACGTTACCCCCTGAACCAATAAATGATACATCAAGCTCTTGAGCAATCATTCTAGCATCATTATTCATACCTCTACACATTTCTTCATACCATGAAGATGTTGGTTTAAATCCTTGTGCTATCATGAATCTATATGATTCAAAATTAAATTCTACTTCATATTTTACTTCTTCATCTTTAATCCATCTAAGGTCTTTATTGTACCTTAAATCTTCATACCACTTCATTTCAATTATGTTGAAGTTATTATCACCTTTTTTTGATTGAGCATATGTTTCGTAATAAAGCTTATCCATACCATTTGGTGTTGAAATAAGAGTAGCCTTACCACCAGTACCCAATGCAGTTAAAGCCGCACCAAATACCTCAGCACCATTATCAATATAGGCAGCTTCATCCATTACAAGATATGTTGGTGTAAAACCTCTTAACGCATCCTTTGAGGTTGCAACCGCCTTAACACGACTACCGTTAGGTAATCTAATTTCACCTTTTGCATTTGTATGAAAAATTTCTTTCTTTTCAGCTTTTTCATTACCATAATATTCATTACCCCAAACCCATCTAGGTAATTGTGATAAAAAATCTTTAATTTTAGCTAAAAATTCAAAAGCTAATTCTTGTTTATTCGCAACAATTAGAACCGCTTCTGGGTTATCTTCATCAGCAAGCGCAACCTTTATGGCCATGAATGCAGCTGTGGTTGTTGACACCCCAGCTTGTCTAGGTTTGGTTACAAGATTAAACCTATGTTTTTCATAACAATTTATAATTTGTTTTTGTCTTGGGAATAATTTAAATGGAACAAACCCTTCCTGAGTTTTATCAAAGGTTTGTAAATATGTTTCGATAGCATATATCGGATTCGATAAACACTTACCAAATTCTAATAATATTTCTTGTCTAGTTAGCATACTAATAAATATAGTAAAATGCTGTAAAATGCCTAAAATAAGGGATTTAACAAAAAAGCACTCAATTTGAGTGCTTTATTTTTATAAGAATCTATCGTAATCTTCGTCCTCTTCTTCATGCCCCATGGCCTCATTATAATCCTCAGTTTGAAGGTCTTTCCTGACAGTATCAGCAATATCTTTAACTAATTTTTTACCTTTTTTGGTTCCAGCCATAATCTCTTTCATTTGGTTATGGAATTCTTTAGCAGGTAACTTAGCTAAATCAGAATATATATGATGCTTTAATGTAAAATCATCGGTATCAATTGCGTCAGTAAACTTACCCCATATTGCTGGACCGATACGTAAATCCCAAAGCTCAGCTTCTAAAAAATCCGCTTTATTTATGATAAATTTAGCCATTTTCTTATCTTTTGGTAATCCATGTGCCGATAATAATTCCATAACACCTTTAACAATTTCATGTATCAAAACTGGAAAAACCATAGCTTGAGCATGTATGATTGCTTTAGGATTTTCTTTGGTTGGAAACTCTACTCTAACAACACCACCATTAACACTTTGTTCTAATTTAGGTGCAGTAAAATATATATAATCAGCGGCAGCCATCATCTTGGAATACCTACTAGGTAATTTAGGATTTATTGCAGCTAACTCATCATCAACCAGATGAAACATGTGGTTACATTTTTTTGCTGCACCTTGCATCATTGCGTTTAAAAATCTTCTTTTATAAACTTCATCATTTGCATTTTTGATATCATCATGAGAATTAAACTCCATTCCTTCAACAGGCATTGGTTTTGGATTTCTTTTGGTCCCTTCAATAGAAATTACTGGTGTTAATTCTGCAATTATTTCAACTGCGTCTTCACTCATTTCATATTCTTCTCTTATCATTTTGATTGCTAAATCCTCAAGTTTTTTTCTATCTGATTTCTCCAATGCAACAACTTCATTAACCATTGGCATAAGCTCTTTCATAACCCTATGCTTATCAATTGAATCTACGTCAAATGCCCTTTTATATCTGTTAACTACTTCAGAAAAACGTTCACCCATAATCTTTTGTTCAAATGATGATTCATCACCATCTGGCAACGCTGGATGTTTACCTAAAGAATGTTTCTGTAACCTCAAATCCTCTTCAAGGTCTGGATGCATTCTCTCAGCCATACCTTCTGGATATAAGATACTTTCATTTATCTTATTGGCTGGCTTAATGTTACTAACGGTTGCTAAAGCTTTAGCGACCAAACTTCTATAATCACGCATTATTTTATATCTTTAACTTTTATTGTCTTAATTATTTTTCTACTTTCACTGACATTACCAGTTGCTTGAGATGGTTGAGTCGAAGTTGCAGTTCCAGCACCATTGTTTTGGGTTAAATCTTTAAGTCCAGCAATAAGTTGACTTAATCCAGTTCTTGGAACTCCAATCATTTCAGCAAATGCTGCAATAACTTCTCTTTGAGCAATTGGGGTTGAAATTGATTTAAATATACCACTAGGTATTTTCTTTTGTATAAGCTCAACAAGCTTTTTAGCCTTAGCATTCATTTCAGCATCATTCTCTTGGCCAGTTGGTTGAACTTCATCAAGGTTTTGTTTTCTACCAGCACCGAAAAGAGTTTCATCAACATATTTTTTGAAATCTTTGATACCCATATATTGTTCTTCCTCACTCATTTGAGCTTTAGCTAACTCAGAAATATCCTTAAATTTCCTAGCTTTACCAGTTTTTTTGTTTACAATAAAATGCTTGTGACCAGCAAAACTTGGGTGTTCTTTGCTTTCTTTTGGTTCTGAACTTGTTTCTGGTGTTTTCTCCATAACAGCCCCCTCAGGATTTGATGTATTAGCCTCTGGAGCTTCAGGTTCTTGTACTCCTGTTTCAGTTTGTTGATTATCAAGAGACTTCTCAAATTCGTCAATAAAATGAATTACATTTTTACCTTCCTCATCTATTTCATCTAATGAATAAACCCCAAGAACTTTTTCATTCTGTGGAGTCAAGGCTCTAACCATTTGATAATTTTTACCATTTAATGTAAACGGTTTTGATATTTCATTATTTTCGTCATGAACATCTGAAAGGTATTCAAGCTTTTTAGATACTTGAGGCTCTTCACCTTCAACTACATTAACATTAACGTCATCTCCTTTAAGTTGTGGAACAATTTTGGTTAAATCGTTCTTTTTAACATTCAATGTTGGTTTTTTAACACCATTATCAGGTGTTTTAGGTTGAACAGATGTTGTTTGGTAGCTTTGAATCCCAGTGTCCAAAGCCCCTTCTTTTATTTTATTTTTCATGTTTTTCAGTATTGTATTTTAGTATTAAGTCCTGTTCATATAATTTAGCTTCAACATCATTTTTGGTTTCACCAAATTTAAACGATAACCTATGTTCTGGATAAGAATCTTCCCCATCTATATTTTGCCATGCTAAAGCAATTACACCATCAATGGCATCCCAAACAGAGAATGTATCACTATTTTGAACAACATCTAATTTTAACTCTGACTCCAATCTACCAACATGTTTTATAAACACATCGTGAGGAGGTTCAGGACGACCAGATGCTGGGAAAGTATCCCATTCTTCTCCGTCAATATCTTTGATGGTATCAGAAAATATAAACTCGTAAATTAGATTACCTTTATAGTCCTTACCAACGTGATTAATGTATATTAAATATAAATCTTTCATTATGAAATATATATGTTTAATTCGTAGGTTCCACTATCCATTCTATATATCTGGGCATTAAGTTTAACCCTTTGTGGTTTACCATCTTTATTCAAATCTAATTGCATCCTTTTGGTTATCCCATATGCAATATGGTCGATATCATTCTGACCAAATTCAATTGCATCATAACCTCTATTTATAGCATATTTTTCAATTTCAGTCAATGTAGAAGCTAATGTTTTATGATATATTTCGTAATCAACCTTGCTTTCCTTCATTGCTTTAGGGTCAGGCTTTATACTTGGCTCAACATTTGGTAGAAATGGTGCATCTCTTCTACTTGGTTTAATTGGTGTTTCTTTAGGTTTTACTTGAGGTTTTACTTCAGGCTTAACATCTGGTTCTATAAATTCATCTATCATATCTTCTGGATTAAAAGTTTCTGTTAATTTATTTTTAATAATAGATGTAAAGATACTACTTTTATTTTGAATAGTCAAATGTTCTTTAACTGGTACACAATTAGGGACTTCTTTACCACCCTTTTCTTTCATACCAACTTGCTTATAACCTGTCCAGCAAGGTTCCATTTCATTCAAAGCATCATTCGAATGAGGTTGAAACATATTGTTCTTTTTAGGATTAGCTAAAAATAAACTTTCTTGTTCAAAAACTTCTGAACCTTCAAACATATTTTCACCACCTTCAGTTGGAGCTGTAGCAGGTTCTTGAGGTTGTTCTCCTTGTTCTGGCTTTTCTTCACCAGCAGATTGAATCTTATTGATAATATCATTTTTATCAGCTTCATCCATTTCAGAAGTATGAGTTGCTGACAATAAAGAATTAATCGCAAATTTCTCTAATTGGAAATCTGGTTGACCTTGTTGTTGATTGTAAGTTCTTAATGATTGACCCAACTTGCCTGTAAGCTGTTCAATATATTTTTTTGGGTCTGAATTTTCGTCAGCTTGAACACCAGCATCGAACGGTTGTTTCTCTAAAGGATTAGGAGCAGCAGAAGCATCTTGTGCTGGGCCAGCGGCTGGTGCGGCACCTCCAAAATCTAAATTAGTAGGTGCAGGTTCTTGAGCTGGAGACTGGGCAGGCTTCGACCCACCCATCTTCAACTTGTATTTTGTTTCGTTTATTTTAGTGTATAGACTTTTTTTTTATTACCTACCACTGATTCGATAATTGAATCCATATTTGCAATTGACCTAGCAATAGACAATTTGTTTTCATACATAGGTCTAGGCGTAGCAATTGGTCTTTCTTGCATCATATCTTCAACAGCTTGGTTAAATTCATCCAGAGGTTCATCATGAGTTCCAATACCAGCCATTCTATCCATACCCATACCTTCTCTTTTTTCAAAAGTTTCTGGATTACGATTTTGTTTATTAGCAGTTGCATAATATGCTTGTTCTCCACCTTCAGCACCATATTGGTCTTGGAAATTATCCATAGCTGGTTTATCGAATTCATCCATACCCATACCTTCTTGTTCCATACCACTCATGCTAGGTGTACCACATTCTGAACACATACCTTCCATTACTGGAGCACCGCAACATTCACTCATTTCACTACCTTCCATATTTCCACCATTCCCAAAACCAGAGTTGGTTTGTTGATAAAAAGATGCAACATCTTCTTTAAGTAATCTATCACTTTCGAATACGTTGATATTATCAGATACTCCATAGGCTTCATTAAGACTCTTAAATTTAACACTTAAATGCTTAATAGCCTTAGCATATGAGCTATAAGCTTCAGATTTCTTATTTTTAAGACCACCAATATAAGAAAAATCTTCAACTTGAAGGTCTTTGGTTTTATTGGTAGTTTTGATATAATATTCGTGATTTTCTCTAACGATACCATAAACTTTACCATCAGGTCCTTTTTTGGTTAATTCCACAACAGAGTTCTTTCTGTTTTCATTAACTGAGCTTACACCCATTAATGCTATCATACGGTCAGTTATTTCTTTACCTTTAAGTCCAACTGGTACTATTCTATCTTTCATGTGTTTAGTTTTTATATAAATATCTAATTATTTGCCAATATTACATGAATATTGGATTATCCCTCTTATTGTCAATGGTTTCACCTAATAAACAACAATAAGTTCCACCACTTACGCTTTTTATTTTGATTTTAATAGATGAACCATCACCTATGTAAATTGGGCCTTGTCCGTTAATCATAACGGTGTCATCCCTACCTGCAAATATTTCAGTGTATGTGTGTGCGGTAAAATTTGCTAACGCAACTGGGACAATTATTGAGTGAATATCGTTTAATAATGGCATAATTGATTTTTATTATAAATATTCATGAAAACAAAAAAAGCACCAAAAAGGTGCTTTTTTATTTAATTTCGTATTGTAGATTACTCCACAATGTATTTGATACCGCCTATAACTAGCCATTTGATTTCAGTGATGTTAACCTTTCTAAGATTAGAACCTTTACCATCATCTTCAATATCCATGTCAACTACATCGTAGAATCCACTTACTGAAGAGAACTGAACCTTATAACCTCTCAGAACTCTTTCTTCTGGAGTTTCTATTTGATTAATTGGATTATCCTGAACCACTTTAAACGCATCTTCAAGAGTTATTTTACCAGTACCTACTTGAGCCAAAGCATCTTGGATTTGTTTATCCTTAGCAGCTGTGAAAGCTTTTTTGGTTAATGCTTTTCCTTTCTTGTTAAAGCATACTGAAAATACTTCAGTCGTGTGGATATCAGCCCAAATACTTCTAATACCCTTTAATTTAAGGTCACCAGCTCTAACTTCAGAGTCAGCTTCTAATGTACCTTTCTTTTTAGCGTCATCAATTTGTTTTTGAGTCCACTCTTTGTCTTCTACACCAACTTCTATTTCTTCTTCGAATTGGTCAGCTGTTTTTAATAGCTCAGTTACATATTTAGAATCCAAGTTTACAACTTGTGCTGACTCCAAATGCTTAAATTGGTGAGCGTTATTTTTTTCTCCTAGATAAACGTAGTGACTTTCTTCACTGAATACATCCCCTACGTTAATTTCTGCGATGTTTAGTGGTTTTCTTTGTACTGCTTCCATGTTTTTGTTTTGTTTTATGAAAAATTATTAATTGACTGTTTTTGTGTAGAATGCTGTTTTAACTTCTTCACCTCTTGATACCGATTTAGAATACATTTGTCTAGCTAAAACTGTTGTATCAAATGACCTTTTAACATCAGCTGCTGTATTGTTATGCACCAATGTATTAGAAATGTCCATATGTAAGCTCTGAATAGCATATGCTACTTCTTGTTTGGTTCCAATAAAGGTTACTGTAACACCTTGTTCTTCCAATTCTTTAATATAAAGACCTAAAACATTAGGTTCTCTGTATTTACCATTTGATGAATTTTCACCACCATCAGTAAATATATTCACTAAAATCTTGTCAGCTACATTGAATTTACTTTGACGAACACCTACAATATATTCTAATGTTTCACCGACAGCTTGGTTTAGTGGTGTCATACCGTCAGTACCCATACCTTTATAGGTTTTAGGGATTTTTGTAGCTACATCAAGTCTTCTTGATATGTTATGACCTTCGAACTCCACAATTGTAACTGTGTTTTCGGAATCAGTATCATTTGCGATACTAACTAGTAATTCATTTAAACCAGCAATTGCATTCGTATATTTGCTACCTGACATACTACCAGATGCGTCAACGATAAATACATTGTGGATTTTTGATTTAGATTGATTCTCGTTAACAGATACAGCAACAGCAGGTTCTGAAACTTGAGTCAAATTTGGATTTTTTCTCGCTCCTTGTACTCTCATATTTTTTAATTCGTTTAGATATACAAATATACGAATTTAATACGAAAAGTCAAGTTATTTAGTAATTTTATTACTAAATAAATGTGAATAAAGTAAAGTTGTTTTCTTGGTCTAAAATAATTGCTGTCCTACTCTCAACCCAATCACCAGAATTTAAATAATGACCATTTTCTAATTGTATATTTGCAGGTTGATGTATATGTCCACATATTACACCTTGACAATTATGTTGATGTGCTAACTTGATAGCTGCCGTTTCAAAATCATTAATATAATTAGTAGCAACTTTAACTTTAGCTTTAATATCTTGAGATATTGATTGATAAGGAAGCTTTCTGAATGTCCTGTAATTATTGTAAACTCTGTTAACCCATAAAGCCAAATCATATCCGATAGAACCTAATTTAGCAAGCCATTTATATTTTGTTATAAATACATCTATAATGTCACCATGGAACACATAATAACTTTCAGTCTCATTAATATTTAATTTATAATCTTCTCTGATTTCAATATGTCCAAAATTAGTGCCAATAAATTCTAATAAGAATTCATCATGATTACCTCTTATTAGTATTATTTTAGTCTTATGAGATATTTTAAGTAATTTAGAAATAACCTTGGTATGATTTTTTTTCCATTTTGCACCTCTATTTAAAGCCCATCCATCTATTATATCACCATTAAGAATTAATAATTCAGTTGGGTTAGCATCTAAAAATTCTATAAATTCTTTGGTTTTAGAGTCTTTAGTACCTAAATGTAAATCAGATACAATTATAGCCTTATTTTTCATAATTAATTCCAATAGTTGTAATCATTTTTAAACCATTCGTCATTATTTCTATTTAACCATGAATTCCAAGCTAATTTAATCATATACCAAGTACCCTTTTTTATAAATCGTCTAGCTGAAGTATGTATATATGTATTAACTATTTTAAATTTTTTAGGGGATATTTTAGAACTTAAATGATAGTCTTCAGCTATCTTATCTTCTTCATTAAAACCACCTAATTTCCAAAAAGTTTCAGTTTTAAATAGCATAAATCCACCGATAGCAAAAGGTTTGGTAATTGAACTAAACCATTGAACTAAATCAAATCTACGATATATCTTATCATATTTTTTTTCAATAGTGTGAAATTTACAGGTAACCAAATCTAAATTATCATTAATAATTACCTTAAGGCATTTATTGATACTATCATGCTCACGAAGATATATATCAGCGTCTAAAAATAGAATATAGGGTGTTTTGGCTAATTTAGCACCTTTGTTACGAGCAATAGCTGGTAAACCACCACTAATAACTTTGATTAACTGCGGTGAACGATTTTTATAATTCATTAAAATTGTTAAAGTATCATCAGTAGATGAATCAGCAATTATTATCTGACAATCAATTTGTTGTTTAGACAATAATTTGAGTGTAGTTAATATCATTCTACTCTCATTCTTACAAGGTATTATAATAGTTAATTGCTCATTCATTTACAATATTTTTACGCTAACCGTTATTTTTCTTATCTAATAGTTCTTCAACATCCTTTTCAATTACATCTTCTTGTGCTTCAATATGCTTAACCAAACGGTCAATTTCTTGAGTCATCTTGAACATTTCATCCATCATTTTATCTGTCTTATCCGAAGCTTTCCTAGCTGTATAGCCTAGCACTGGAAGTGCAATACCTTGGAAAACTACAGAGCATAAATATTGAGCCCAAGTAACAAGAGTTGTTGGAGCACCAGGGTAAAACAATGGAATTATAACCAATG
>Ga0214166_1001051_pt1 | contig 12589 bp, 18 predicted proteins | sample TroBogepilimnion_27_FD_153005 | JGI IMG/M metagenome (GOLD analysis project Ga0214166, IMG submission 153005) | Freshwater microbial communities from Trout Bog Lake, WI - Practice 18AUG2009 epilimnion v3 | ecosystem: Environmental > Aquatic > Freshwater > Lake > Epilimnion/Euphotic zone ...
TAGTCGGGGAAACTATCCTTAGGGTTGAGATAGCGCAGAACTACAGGGATTACCGCAGCAAAGACTGTAGGGATAATGACTGATTTCTTGACTAAATCTGTGTAATGAAAAGCTAGTTCAAAGACGAGAAAAGACTCAAACCAAGTGCGGAATATCGAGCGTAATCTATTCTGATTTTGCTTTGAGAACTTCAACATCTATTTTTATCTCCTGTTGCTTCTCAATAAGGGTATCAACCTTGTTAATCAGACCTGTCTGACCATCGTTGTAGAGCGCGTACATAATCTTTTGTAAATCTTCACGGATTTCTTCGGTATGTTGCTTCACAAAATGTTTTGCGAAATATCCCAATCCAGCCCCAAGCCCTGCTAAAAGAAAAAAATATGAATAGGCGATAGTTGCCCAGTCTGTTGCAGTCATAAGTTGCGCCCTTTCGGGTTATTAAGTCAGCGTGATTGTCTTAATTGTACCAGCCGAATTAACAAACTTAAGGGTGCTAGTTGTGGAGTTGTACCACATATCACCATTGCGATAGTTAGAAGGGTCAGCCGTAACTATTGGCACAGTAAATCTTTGTGCAGTTTCTAACTTACGAATACGCGCATAAATATCATCAAACATATCTTTAAGGTTTGGCGGAAAATTAAGATATGGCATAAGTTCTCAGTTCGTAGTCGTTGTCAGCGTAATTGTAACTAATTCAGGTTGATTGTTTTCGCCCACCTGAATAGCAAATCCTACAATTCGATAGATTGCATCGAGCTGAGAAGTAAAGCGATCATCAAGGATTCTTACGCGCGCATCATCGCCTACCTCGTATGAGCCAAAAATAGGGTCAAGGTTTGGTGGAACGACTATCTTGATTGTGGTTGGCGGGTAGGAAACAACTGCTACTTGCGCCGTTGCTAAGTTAGCCAAAAGGGTAGGGTCAGATACATCGCCATAGTTAGCTTGTTCTTCAAGTAAAGGCCAACCAGCAGCGATCTTGCTTCCATCAAATGCGGTGTTAATAAGTCTGCCGGGGTTAGAGCCAGCCCCTAGTGCGTAGAGATAGTTAGCGGCAATCGTTCCATCTTCGGGCCAAGTGTATTCAACCATATTCCCCGGAAGTTCAAAGACTGGCGCAGATGGATTAGTCGCTGAATACTTGCGCCCATAACGCGGATAACCTAAGCGCAGAAGTTTTGCAGGGTTGCCGTTGGAGTCGTAATAGACATACACATTGAAGTCAAAGCCTGTAGATGATTTAGATAGGTCTTGAATAGCCGACATAACGGTTTTGTATTCATAGCCGTAAAAGGTTCGGACAATAGTGATACCTGATGTTTCGCTACCTACGCCTATGCCGATATTGCCGTTAGTCGCTGCTTGGGCATTATTGACGATGGTTTGTACGGCGGTGAGTTGGTCTGTGCCAAAGAAAACGGTGTCGGTGGTTATGCGCCTACGCTCGAAATAGGATTCAAATTCTCTTGCGTTCAGGGTGATGGTTTGAGTCTTGGAGTTGTAGGTGCGAGTCCATAGAACCCCGCCCCAAACTAAAGTGCCGTCACGATCTACATAGATTGCGGTGCGAGCAGGGATAGTCGCATTGGCAACATTGAGTTGAGCCGCGTTGATACCCGACAACTGCAAGGTTGCGCTGAAAGTTCCAGCAGAATTGAGTTGCTGAGAAAACTGAACGCTTGTAAGCGGTAACTCGGCAAGTATCGAGTTAGTCAGTAAATCTGCAAACAGGTAACGGTATTGGGTAGCCATTGCTCTAGCCTACTAGAGCAGCAACCTCAGCAGCCGTTAAGCCAAGTGCAGCGAGCTTTGCCTGAGCAGAAGCCTTAGCAGCATCGGCAGCAGCCTGAGCATCGGCATCGGCTTTAGCCTTCGCAGCAAAATCAGCAGCAGCCTTCTTGCTGGCTGCAATTTCCTCAGCCGTAAGGTCGCGCGTGACTACCTCGCCTGTTTCGCAATTAACTTCAACTGCTTGTGGGTTATCTGCCATTTGTTTCTCCTTAGTTATGAGTTGTTAATACCGTAAAGGTAAAAGGTTGAGTATTGGGCAAAACTTGTTCCAGAACCAGAACGAGCATAAAATGTAAGCGAACTAATTGTTGATGTTTGACTCCACAATAATGCGCTTAAACCCCAAGCATTGTTAGTTCCACTACTGCCATTCCATTCTGCAACAGAATCTACTGAAATAGATTTATTATTTGAAGATGTATAATTTGGAAAATATAATTCTGTTGAACCAAAATTATTGCTATTAGCGGTAGTTGGCATAAACATTGTTTGAGAATTATTTGTTCCAGAACTTACTGTGCTAGAACCATTATTTAAAATGTCTCTACTTGTTATATTTACATAACTACCTTGACCATTTATTCCAAGTTCATACCAAATAAAATTTTCGCCATAAGGGTTGCTATCTGCTTTTGGACTTATGACAACTTTCAAATCCGTATAAGTAGCAGGAATAGACGAGAAGGTAAAGTTTCCTGCCCCACCTGAACCTACGGTGTTTGAAGCGATAAGAGTCATTGTTGGATTAGCCATTATGCAGTCACCTCGTTTAAGTATTCAGGAGCGTATTGTCTTAGTATCTCCAAAGCGTAAACCACCTTATCTTCTACTCGTTGTCCTGCTGGTTGGGCTTTAGACCAAAGTTCTAGGTTTTCAATGCGGTTGTCTTGACGATTGCCGTTCTTGTGATGTACCGACTCTCCTTTGACCAACCACCTACCTAAATGCTCGGCCATAACTAAACGATGTTCATAAACATTGCCAGTTTTATTTGCCATTGGATGATTAGATAAATGCAATGCTATATAACCTTGGTCGTCAACTCTGTATCCAATAGATGTAACAATTTCTGGATGGTCATACAAAGCAACGCGGCGATAGTGCATTTGGCATAAGCCTTTAGCGCGGTGAGGTTTATCGCATCCATCTATTGTGCAATGTTTATGCTTACTAAAATTTCCACGCGGTAGTATCTTTGCAATGTCGCCGTGTACTCGTAAACGCTTAGCGTGCATTGAACAAAGCCCACGCTCTTTGCGTGACTTTTCGCAACCTTCTACCCCACAAGGGTAATGATTTTTATATGCCATAGGGTCAAGCCGCGCTTATGCCGTAGAGGGTAAATGTTGAGCCAGCCGCGATACTACCACCATCATTTCCGTAAAATGTTAGCGATGTAATTGCGGCAGTATTGCGCCAAAGATTTACAAAAGCGCCAGTATCCGCAGATGGTTGAGAAAAACGAGCAAGAATTGTTTTGTAAGTTGTTGTGTTGGAATAATTCATAATGTGAGTAACATCTGCTTCTAGCGTTGATGTGCTACCACCCGAACCATAACGAGCATAGTTGATAGATGATGCTCTAATTGAGCCAGCACTTGAACCATTACCATAAATAAGGGTGTAAGAATAATTAGAGCCAGTATCGCCGTTTATTTGAAAACTTGGGCCATAACCACTAGCAGAAGAAGATGGTTTTATACTAGAAACTACAACCAAATCCGTAAAGCCCTGCGAAATAGAATTAAAGGTTACAGAAGAAGCACTAGACCCTAAAGTCTGTGTAGCAATAGGTACATAAGTTGCGCCAGCAGCCATTAGATTGCCGCCTTTCTAAAGTTAGTTGTCATCTTATTTAATTCCATAAAGTGCAATAGTAGTTCCAACTGGCAAAGAAGCATAAGAATTTTGATAAAATGTAATTGAATTTATTGCACTTGTGCTTTGATATAAATTGCTTGTAAAACCAACATTTCCAGAACCATTTTGGTCAGAACCATATAAAGTTCTAACAGTTTTATATTTATTTACATTGGCATAATCTAACAAATCTGTAACAAATGCTGTATAGCCAGTTGTTCCAGCACCCAAAGCCATTAAACCTTCAACATTTATAGAACTACTTGCAGAAGCACTAGACCCATTACCGCGTAATTCGTGATAAGTATATGAACCGCCCGTAGTTCCATTTAATCCAATTTGTACCCAGTTACTTAATGAAGTTATTCCTCTAATTTGTAAATGAGTGTAAGTATTTGGAATGGATGAAAAAGTTATTGTGCCTGTAGATGCTAAAGTTACAGTAGCAATAGATGAATAGTTGTTGGTAACTAAATGCCCACTTTTACCTGAATCTATAACTCCAAGAATAGGCATTAGGCAACATCTCCTACGACATACCAAGTATCGGTAGCGATCTTAATTGCTGTAGCTGAGGAATACTGTGCGCGAAGTTTTGGAGCAGCAGCCGTAGCTCCTGTTGAGTAAATAGAAGTTGTGCCTGAGGTGACGGCGTTAATAGTGGTAAGTCCTGTACCAATTGAAATAACGGTGATTTGTGAGCCAATAGCAAAAGGTACTGAGGCGTTAGTAGGAATTGAATAAGTCAAGGCAGATGAGTTAGAAGCAGTCACGATCGCGCCAGCGTCAGAAGCCACAAAAGTATAGGTAGTACCTGTTTGGGCATTAACTGAGTAGGTAATAATTGGCGCAGTAAGAGTCTTGTTAGTAAGCGTGGCTGTATTTGTGGTCGTTACTGAAACCGCATAACTAAGAGAAGTCCAAGCAGTTGAGCCGTTGCCAATCTTAAATAACCCTGTATCGGTTTCAAAGCCAATTTCACCTGAGGCGAGAGTGGGGTTGGTAGAAGTCCAGTTTGCAGCAGTATCGCGGCGGTTTTGGATTTGGGTTACAACTGCCATTATGCGCTGCCTCCGTTAATAGTCTGTGTTGCTGATGCGTTCGCGCGACCTGCTAGATAAGGAGCAACCCCATCTGACATCCCGCCGTCAATGTTGGTAAGTGTAGTAGATGCTACCGAACTCCACGATGTACCGCTATAAACCTGCAATCCATTCGTTGTATCGTAATAAACATCGCCAGCGCGTAATGTTGGAAGTGTAGGCGCGCTTGATAACGCAGGGTGATTAACAGGGTCTAAGGCTAATTTACTCACGCTATATCTCCAACCACCAACCAAGTATTTGTGGATGTCTGAATACAAGTGGCTGTGGAGTATTGAACGCGAAGTTTAGGTGTAGCCGCAGTTGCGCCAGTTGATACGATCGTCACGCCTGAACCGCCTGAGATGGTTGGCTGTCCTGCGCCATATTGAGCAAGGGTAATTTGTGCGCCGATTGGATAGGCAACTGAGCTATTTGGCGGGATAGTCACGGCAATAGCAGAAGCGTTAGCAAGGGTAACTAGTTTTGAGTTGTCGGCAAGAACTGTTGTGTAAGTTGTTCCTGTTTGGCTGTTGATCGCAATGTTGTTTGCTGAGATCACATTGCTGGTTACGGCTACGCGAACATCGGTGATATTAGAGTTTGTAATCGAGGTAACTGCTGCGCCAACATAAACCTGAGCAAGCGCGATTGAGTTAGCGGGGGTTGCTGGAACTGTAGGTGAACCTGCGGGAGTTCCTGTGACTACATTGACAACAATGTTATTAGTTGAGCCTGTGTAATAAGCATCATTAACTGTGAGGCATACAAGGTCAATACGAGGGTTAGTTGCGTTAGCAGTAGCGATAGAAGCGGTTACAGAAGCATCATTGTAAGAAGTATAAACACCCATATTGGCTTGGGTTGTACCGACAATCGCTGCCCAACCTGATGCGATAAGAACCGACATACCCGGCGTTGCGCTTTGTGTAACGGCTAATGAAGTGCTGCCAATGATACCTGTGGTCGAATACAGAGCTTGCATTGTAAGGCGGTCATTTTCGGCAGGGTGTGAGCCGTTCTGTAACCAACTTGGGGGTGTGCGTAGTGTCACTTCATCTCCTTATGCGTAAGCATTGTTCCATTGTACAGTTGCGCTGGTCTGACCGATAGTCGTACCTGTGCCTGTGAAGTAATAAAGGCTAGTTCCGGGTGGAGCAGCAAACCATTGTGACGAGCCTAGCAATAAATTACGCGCAGGGTTTCCATTGAGTAATACGGTTTTATTCTGTAGGTCAATAACGATGATGTCTGACTGACCCATTGTGTAGTTGAATGAAAGGTTTTGACCGCTTGTTGTAGAGCCGACAACAGGGTTAATGATCGGCCCGTAAATGGTGATGATTGGATAAGTCGTTGTATCGCCGTTGTTAGTAATAGTCGCGGTCTGAGTTTGAGAACCGCCACCGAAGGTTAGGTTGTAAGTACGGTTATATGTGCGACCCAAAGGCTGAGTAACCGCCATCGTTGCTGTTTGGGTTGTGTTGTCGTAATAACGGAAGTCAGGGCAAAAGAACTCAAACTGAGCTTTGATCTTGCCGTAGGTGTAATCAGGGTCAATCGTAGAAATAGCCTTACGCACACGCGCGTTGATGTATTGCAGGTTCTCGCCACCTGAAAGTTGGAATTGAAGTGGGGTCGTTCCTGTTTGCTGAGGTTGTAGGGCAGCCCTGAGAAGGTTGAAGTTGGCTTGAGCGGTTAGACCATTGCCTGAAAGAATCTGCATTGTTACGGTGATTGTGCGACCTGAGAAGAAGTCACGCCCTGAAAACATTCCGTCTTGATAGCCTCGGTCAGAGTCCTGCACACGAAGGTTTGGCAGGGCTTCTAAGCCGTCAATTTGTAGTACCTGATAGGGAGAGTTACCCCCACCGAATACAAAGCCGTTAAAGGCAAGTGAATAGGGATTAAGGGAGGTTACAGTAGCCATTAGTACCCCGTTCCTGAGCCATTAGCAAGCGCACCCAATTTAGCCAAACTCAATACGCTGCTTTGAATCTGAGATGGGGCGGTAGAGCCATCTACGGTAATTGGAGCGTTGATCGTCAGACCCGGCCCAATAGGTGCGGCATTAGGTACAGAGAATCCACCAGCAGTTGTATAAGTTAAAGGAGCAGCAGTAAATGTACCTGCTGGAACAGAAGTAGTTGGAGTTGGCGCGCCTAATTTAGCCAGCAAAGCCTGAGCAGCAAGCATTTTTGCCATAAGCGCATCGAGCTTAGACATAGTGCTATCTGAGATTGCTTGGATTGACTTGTCGTAAGCTTGTTGAGCAGAGGTCAAGGAATCGGTGAGAACTTGCTGCGCCTTTTGAAGTGCCAAATCTCTAGCGTTGCCGGCAGAAGTCATAGCATTGTTAAAGGTATCTTGAGCAGCATTGAGAGAGTCTTGATACTTATTATTTTCGTCAGCCAAAGAATTCTGTAGATCAACAGCAACTTGAGCATATTGTTTAGCCATAGCCGAAGTAGCGAAGGTTGTTCCGTCATTCATTGTTTGAGCAAGAGTGTCTAAGCCTGAGTTAGAAACGGTGTCAATCTGAGCATAAAGCGACTTGATCTGATCGGCGGTCTGTGGGGTAGCGTTCAGAATTGCCTGTGACATCTGATCGCCGACCAATGGGCCTTGGGCGATGACTTGGTTGATAAAGGATTGTGAGTAACCCTTAGCGGCTAGATCGCCAGCATCCTTTTGCAGTTGAACAATTTGTGTAAGTTGATACTGCATAGAGGCAATAAGACCGCTAGTTGTGCCTGTGCCTGAGAAGGATTTAGCAAGGTCAAACTTAGTTACGCTGGCAAATCCGCTAGTCATAGCATCTATGGATTGCTGAATGATTGCCTTTTGCTTATCAAGAGCAGCCTGATTTATGCTGATGATATTGTCTTGATGGGCTTCGTTAGCCTTTTCAATAGCATCGTTATGAGCGGTTGTAGCCGCTTCTATTGCATCTTGGTATTTTGTTTCAATATCAAGTTTGGTCTGATCGAACTTGGTGTGGGCATCTAATTGCTTTGTTTGTAAATCTGTAATGGCAGTATCCATCTTGGTTTGACGATCAAGAAGAATTTTGTTCTGCTCATCTTGCAGTTTAATAACATTATCTTGGGCTGTTTTAATTTTATTTGTGGCAGCAGCAGCACCTTTTGCGACATCGCCACCCGGAACTGAGCCGCCAACGCCCATATTTCCACCCGCGCTACCGGCAACGCTGGAATCTGTGCCACCCAAGAAACTAGGTAAAGAAATCTTTTTGTTTGCTAGTCCGTCTAAACCTTGACCAAACTTGCCAATAGAAACTGCCGCTTCATTTACGGCATTGGCTATACCCTTAAAATGCCCACCAATAAACGGTAAATGAGTTGCCGCTTCGATCACTTTACCAATAGCACCAACAAGGTATCCAAATGCCTCTACAACGATCTTAATACCTTCTGTAACGGCTTTTCTAAAAGTTTCTGAATGATTCCACAAAGCTACAAATCCTGCGGCTAAAGCGGCTACTGCAATAGTAATAATGGCAAATGGATTACCAAGAGCCGCCGTAGCGATCGCTAAACCTTCTTCGGCTACTTGTGCTGCCTTAACTGCTAATTCATAAGTTTTCCAAATAGCAACGGCAGTTCCAATTACTCCGACCAAAATTTCAAAGGCTGCTGCGTTTTCCTTAATAAAGTCAATGAATGGTTTTAATAAACTAATAAGATCGCCAACTACCTTCATTGCATCCATAAATAATTGAACAAGTTTGCCAACAATAGGGAATAAAACATTTCCAACCGTTACGGCTGCTTCGTTAAACTTTTCTTTCAATACTGCCATTTCACCAGCAAAGGTGTGAGTGTAAGAAACTGCTTGCCCACCAATTTTTTGATTTAACTCATCAAAGGCTTTTGCGATTGCTTCATTTTTAGGAAGGGTGCTATCAAGAGTTATACCTAATTCCTTAAATGCCTTAACTGAACCTTGTGTTCCGCGAGCAAGAGTTGTTGCAGCCGTGTTCAAATCTTCATGCTTATAGCGAGCCAAATCTGCTGCCATAGTCATCAACTTTGTGGACTCTGTTACATTGCCAGTAGCAGTAACTAAAGTACCCATAGCCTGTGATGCTTGGGCGTGAGTAAAGCCTAGATTGGCATAAGATTTAACCGTTGCATCAACCTGTGTTTTTACAAGTGCGCTTGTATTACCACTATTTTTAAGAGCTGTATCTAACCGTAATGTTTCAACTTGAGCATCTTGAACTGCTTGGTTCATATCTACAAGAGTTTTTTGTAACCCCATTACGCCCGAAGTTAAAAGATTTCCACCGAACACACCTAGCATTACATCTTTTAATTTGGTAAAACTTGATGAAGCCTTTTCTGATGATTCTTTGGCAACATTTGAAATTTTAGTCATGCCTTCTGTGGCTTGATTTACCGCATTAGTGAGATTTCCAAGGGATACGAGGACTTCAACATTTAGTGGAGGAACTTCACCTGCCATCGGTTATCCTCCCATTGCTGCTCTAAAGAATCCATCAACAATCATTCTTGCTTTACCGGAATTGACAATTTCATCACGCGCCGGATACATATATGGGTATTTTACCCCACTTGTCCATCGTGACGAGCCTTCTTCAAGAGCGCGAGCATATTCAGCGTTAGATGAAACAACTGCTACATAGCTTCCAAATCCAACTTGCCTTGGTAAGCCAGCAAGAATGTTGCGATTTAAGTTTCCTGTTGCATAGTTAGGAGGTGTGCCATCACCGCCAATATGAGGATTGTGGCGTAATTTGTTTTTAGATTGAATAGGTGGATTTACAGTTTCGCTAGTAAGACTTTTAGCCTTATTCCAAACAGCAATAGAAATTTGTCTAGCAGAAAGTTCGGCAGCCTTATCCATTCGCGTTTGCCAAGCCTTAAGAGCCGCAGTAACTTCGGGAAGGTTGTCGCTCACTTCTTCTCCATCTGCTCAATCTTTACCTGCTCTACGGTGTCGGCGATTGCCAACAACCAATCCGAACGCCCGGCAGGTAAATTATCTACCTGTTCAGGTGTCCAGCCGAACCGATCAGCAAACTTGAAGTAAAACCATTCCTCATCAGGGTAATCAAGATCAGATGATCGTTGAAACCCTTGCAATAATCCTTTTAGGCGTTCGAGCCGTCTAAAGGGCTATCAGGGTTAGTGCGGTTTTTATCTGTGTCTGCTAGATCAGGAAATAAATCTTTGGTCAAATCTTCTGTAAGTTTCATAAGCTCTACATAATCTTTAATAGGTAGTTCTTCAATAGATTCTTCCTTAACTGATGGAATAAGAAAGTCGTAAGACCATTCCTTGATAATTGTTGTAAGAAGCGCGTTACCAATAGCGATGCCTTTTTCAGCATCAGTTCCTTTATCGCCAGCGCGCATAATGCGGTTACGATCTTTTACCTTCAAATCTTCTGCATCTTTGATAGTAACTGTTGCGCCCGATGTTAATGTAATTTTCTTTGACATATTTTGCCTTTCGATAGATTGCCTTTAGATTATCCTAGCAAAAAAGGGCAATAGGGGTGCGGGAGCGAGCGAAGGCAAAGCGCGCTCAACCTGCCACCCCTACTGCGTTCTAGGGCGTTACGCGACTGAGGTTGTTACAGCGTTCTTGACAACCCACTTGATAGGAGAGTATCCAACTGTTCCTGAATCGGTAAGGTTACCTTGAGCGTTGAAATCAACGAGAACTTCTACAAAATCCTTTGAGCGTTCGATAACAGCGAGTGTGTATGCACCCTTTGTCATTGTTGCTTGGATAGAAGTTTGAGTCGCACCTGTTCCTGTTGTCCAGTTAAACACTAGAGCAGGTTGGGTGTTTGTGAGGTAGTTAGTAAGTTGTGTGTCATTTTCCATCAAGAAAGTAGCTTTACCAGTTACTTCAAGCGCACCAAGGAATACTTGGTAAGGAGTCTGCACATTTGAGATTCCGTACACAGGTGTTACTGGTCGCTTCATGTCAATGTTGCCTGTAGTGTTAGTAGAAACTGTTGTTCCACCAACGCTTACTGTTCCTGTCCATACGACTGTAGGAAGTACGGTTGAGAATGAAGGTGTTGGGGTTGAAACTGTTGCTGACTGCCATCCTGTTGATTTTGCATCATATTCAAGAAGTCCATCTGCGTTCCACTTAAGAGAGAAATCGCTGAATTGGTGACCAGTCCAAGTACGAACATTTGCGCCGTAGTAGTCAAGGATTGTGTAAGCAGAAGGTTGAGCATCTGAGGCTGTTGCTGTTGTGTTCTTAAGTGAAAGTGTGTGAACATACGGAGCTGAACCTGTAACTACATCTTCGCCAAGTACGCCAGCAAGAGGGTAGATCACGGTGTCAGCGAATACTGCTCCACCGAAGTCAAATTGTGAGTGAACGCGACCTTGTAGGTATGCGTAGTTCTTGACAAGGCTGCCTCTTAATCCCTCATCATACAAAGGTGCATAAATATCTTGAGGCTTGACGGTGTTCGCAATAACAGGAATGTAGGCGGTAGGTGTTGTGACCGCAGTTCCCTTTGTTGTTTCTTTAGCGATACCTATGTACGAACGATGGGTATTTTGTAGTGTCATCTATTCACGCTCCTTGCGTAGTGGTAGTCGCGGCTACCGGTGTTGGTGTTGTTTTCTTTGGTGCAGAAGCGAGAGTGACATCGGCATTAACGATCTCATCTGCTGAATCAAAAGTATCGCCGTTTTTAACAGTTAGACCAAGAGTAGGAAATTCCTTCTCACCGTCACCGTTGTAAATATAGGTTGCCATTGCTCTCCTAAGCCTGAATCATTTGTGTAACATCAAATCGAATTTCTGCCCAAGTTTCCGTTGCTCCGTTATCCGAAGTAACTGGCTCTCCGTACAGACAGTCAATCGCTGGTTCTGCTCCTTGCCAAACATTTACTTGGGTGTCATCACCGAAGTTATGACTAGCTCGAAGCGTATTCTTGATGTTGTCCACTAGTGTATCAAAATCCGTCATTGCATCCTCGGCGTTGTTTTGTACGGAGTGATGGAACAACTGTAAGACAACAGTAAAATCAACGCGCTTCCAGCCGCTTGTTGCGCCGCCAATAGCCAAACGAGTTTCGCGCTCGCTCTGAATAAAGATTACGCAAGCCGACCGAGATAGTTGCCCCGGTTGAGCGTTGATCTGAAAGTTAATGCGCTTTGGAAATGAAGTAAAGATTTGATTGAGGGTAGGGATACTTGCCCCAACTAAATAATTGTAAAGAGTGGAGCGTAACTGTGTACGACCTACTGACATTAACGCATCCTTCGGAATGGGCTAAGAAGTTGTTTGGCAAGTTCAATATCTGAGCCAACAATAGATTGAACGCTTGGGCCACTCGTTGCGCGGGTAGTTACTGCCATTGTCAATGAGTTATCGCCACGAACCTTGAGGAAGTCGGTTGTAAGAAGGATTGCGGCTTGCTTAATCGCCTGTGGCATATTTCCTACTGCTACTCCTGATGCGTGGGTGTATTTAAGGGCAGAGGTGATATTGACGGTGCTAGAGCCGTATGTGTAGTTAGATGAAACTACAACCTGCTCGGTGTTTGCGCCATCATAGATTGTGACTAGCGTTCCAGCAGTAAGACCGATTGGGTCAATCATTGTGAAAGAAGTCTGACCAGCCGTAGCGGTGTTAATCATTCCATTACAAAAACCTGCGGTGTAGTTGTATGAGGCGTAAATCTTTGTGCCGTTGGTAGGTGGGAAACCAAAAGATAATGGGCCTTCTGAGCTATATGTAAGCCCTAATTGAGATAGTGGGTAGATCACTTGTGACTTCTCAAACCAGCAAGCAGCAAGAGTAGATGCTGATGCCACGACCATATT
>Ga0214166_1001052_pt1 | contig 12584 bp, 8 predicted proteins | sample TroBogepilimnion_27_FD_153005 | JGI IMG/M metagenome (GOLD analysis project Ga0214166, IMG submission 153005) | Freshwater microbial communities from Trout Bog Lake, WI - Practice 18AUG2009 epilimnion v3 | ecosystem: Environmental > Aquatic > Freshwater > Lake > Epilimnion/Euphotic zone ...
GAAGATTACTTGATATCAATTGCCTTGATGAAAAAGGCTATGAAATTAAGCAGTGAACAAAAATCAGAGGAAATAAAAGTTCTTGCGGAATTGACTGGTCTAGAAGTCGCAAAGGTTCTTGCGAAAATCTTCTAACAGCCTTCCGCCAATATAGAAGGCGGCAAACAACAAACCGCTATCCCTTTGGGGGTAGCGGTTTTTTTGTTTTAAATACATGGCATCAGAAACTAATTACCTAGAATTTATGATGAAGTTGTTCGGTAGCGCAGAGGTCGCTGCCGGGCTTGACCGCGTTATTAAGGGAATTGACGGAACATCAGCATCTGCCGACGGAGCCGCCGTATCGGTTGACAGGTTTGATCAAACCCTTCGAGTTCTTGCAGGTGCTCTTGATAAAGACATTATAGCCTCTGATAGAGCTGCAAAATCCAACGCTGGATTAAGCGACTCATACAAATTTGTTTCCTTATCTGCTGATAAATCAGTTGCCAGCATTGATTCCTCTACAGCCGCCTATGAAAGAAACGCTACTGCCGCTGCCTCAGCATCTAGCGGAATGCGCAATCTTGTTGGTGGTTCTGCCGCAACCGGACTTATTAAAGCCAGTAAGTGGATTGCGGGTGGTGCACTTTTAACTGGATACGAAAGTATTAAAAAGTACATGAGTTTCCAACAAACGGTTACTCAAAGTATTACTCAAGCAGGTGTGCCTCTTGCTGATCAAAAAGCAATTATGTCAGGTTTGCTTGACATCAGTACAAAAACTGGTGAAAAAGCCAATGACATGGCTGCTACGTTTTATCGTGTTGCATCTTCTCTAGCGGGAACACACACACCGCTTAAAAGAATGCTTGAAATTGCTACTGCAATTGCTAAATTAAATGTTTTGGGTAACGTTCCAGCGGGTGCACCATCTGAAAATACCGCTCGTGTTGTTATGTCAATTTACAACGCTAACCTAAAAGGAACAGGGCGAAACCTTACAAAAATTATTGGAACTTCTTCTGCGATTGCTGGTTCTGCTGACGCATACATTAAAGACGTTTCTTCAGCTTTTGGTAATGGACTTCTAGCTGCGGCGCAACAACAGGGTTTGAGCATGGCTGATGCCGGTGCCATCTTTGCTGCCTACACCAAACTTGGTATGAAGCCAGCCTCTGCCGGTGTTTATGCCACTCGTTCCATTACGCAGTTGTTTAGCCCAACGGTTCAGGGTGAAAAAGGACTTCAAATGCTTGGCATTAATCCTTTTAAGATTAAAGAAATTCAAGACAAGCAGGGTTTCCCAGCCGTTCTTCAATATCTAAACAAACAACTTCAAGGACCACTTTCTCCTTTGCCAACATACGCAAAGTACAAAGGATCAACTGGTTCCGCTGCTGCTTTTAAACAATTAAACACGTGGTTTAACGGTGCGCTTTCTCAAACTTTCCAAAATCAATTGGGTGAAAACGTAACAGGCGCACAATTTAAAGCACAACTTGCAGCAGATCTTAAATCCGGAAAGGGAATAACGCCACAAGAAATGGACGTTGTTCGCAACATGATGATTACCCGTATGTTTGGTGGTCAACGTGGTTCGGTACAAGTTGCTGCACTTCTTGACAACTTGCCTAGTGTTTTGGCTGCTTCTGCAAACATTGCAAAAAATACAGACCCTAAAAAAGTAAATGAACTTACTAAAATTGCTTTAACAACACCAGGTCAACAATTTAAAATAATTGAAGCAAAAATTGCTGCTGATTTTATTAAAATTGGTCAAACCATTACGCCAATTTTTCTTAAAGTTGCCGACGCTCTTGCTTCATTTTTTGGCGGTTTTACAAAATTCAAATATGTTATTGAAGTTGTTGGTGGATACCTTGGAGAAGTTCTTCTTTTGGGTGCAGCACTTAAAGCATTCAGAACTGGTTTAAAAATATTTGATTTTTTCAAAAATACTTTGAATTTAAAAAAACTTTTTTCAAACGTTAAAACAACAGAACCGATTGTTGCAGCGGGCGCAGAAATGCAAGCTGCTGCTAAAATTCAAGCAGAAGCAGCAGGTGTTCAATTTAAAGCCGCAGAAATGCTCTCTATGGGAAGATTTTCTGGTGCAGAAGGTGGTGGTGGTCTTTTTCTTAGAGAAGAAGGATTTGGCACTGGTCGCAAGCCAATAGGACTTCCTTACGCAGAACAACAATCTCGCGTTCATGCTGGTGCAATGATGCCCGGATATATGGGTCAGGGTGTTAAAAATACGGTTGAAAATACTGCTAAAAACGAATTAGAAAAACATACAGGATTTCTTGCAAAAATTGCTAATTCTAAATTATTTAACCTGGGTTCAAGCGCTCTTTCAATGTTGCCTGGTATAGGAACGGCAGCAAGTATTGCCTTACCATTGCTTCTTCCTTTTGCTGGAAGCGCATTTAGTTTTTTGGGCGGATTATTTGGTGGCGGTGCTCCAAAACCAGTAAATGCAGCAACGCAAACCTCACTTCAAAAAGCAACAGCCGCGGCACAAAAACAAATAGCAAAAGATCAAGCTCTTTTAAAGAAAAACCCAAACAATCTAAATGCGCTTACCGACCTATACTCACAACAAGCAATTGTTGATAGAAACACCGGCAATCTTAAAGGCAAACAATTAGCAAATAATTTTGCCTACTTGGTTCAATCTGCATTGCCTAAGGCCATTAGAACTAAATTTGGACTTGTAACCACTGGTGGAAATCAAGCAGAACTAGATAAATTAACTGCTCAAATGAAAGCAAATCCTGCATTTGCTAGCTATGTAAAACAAATTCGCCCTCTTGTCTATGGACAGCTTATGGGGTTTGCCGTAAATGAACTTGCAACAAAAAACGCAGCACTTGCGCAAGCTGGTTTTGAAAATTTTGTATCAAATAGAAACCAAAGAGATTCAACAGCTCTTGGATACGTTACGGATAAATCAAAGCCACTTAAGGCAAGGTTGCAAGAAGGAATGCAAGCAAATCTTGGCATTCAACAAACAATGCAAACCGAGCTTAAACTTTCTAAAACTGCTGGAACAGCAGCGGTTCGTAAAGAATACTTAGATGCATACCAGAATACAAAAAGCAATTATGAAACACTTCACAAAGACCTTATTCAATTGTCTAAAGATAACAAGGGTCAAATAACACCAAAAGTTATTTCTGATCTTGCAAAACAAATTGCCGCTGAAAACAAACAAATTTACACCGAATTGGGATTTAGTTCTACTCAATTTGCCCAAGCGGTTACTGCTGCGCTTGCAGGTACCGGACACTGGAAGGTTGGTTAATTATGGCTGATGTAACAACACTCATAACCATGACACCAATTCTTAATGGCGGAACACCCGGCAAACCAGTTACGGTCAGTCTTATTGACAACGCTAATTTTGCACCAAGTAGTAGCAGTGGTGGATGGCAAGTTGTTGACCGACCAAAATCGGCTGCAGCAACTCAATGGTTTGACCGTTCTCCGTGGCAACTTAAATTTGATTGCTATTTGGACAAACAGGCTACAACGCCATCTGCATTAAATAGCGCTGCAAAAGGCGCACAAGGGGCTCAAGGTTCTCAAGGTAGTTCTACAACAATTGCTACATCTGTAGAAGATGATTGCACCAACTTGGAAACATGGTTAAGCCCCGTTACGGGAACCTATCAACCACCTATTATTACATTAAGCGGTAGTTCCATTCCTGGAAATTCAATTAAATATTGGATTCTTTATGGTCTTGAATTTACGGAAGCCGTTAGAGATTTTGCAACAGGAAACCGTATTCAACAAAAAATAGCCATTACTCTTTACGAATACCTTCCACCACTTCAAAGTGGATACGAGGCTTATGGTATTAGCCCAGCCGCCATATTTGCTTCAAGCGTTACTGGAGCTTCAACAACAATAGCGATTCCTGTTACTACTAAAACATATACCGTAAAAGCTGGAGATACTCTTTCATCGGTTGCTACTAAATTTAAAACAACATCGGCAAAAATAGCCTCTTTGAACAATTTTAATTTAAGCGTTGGGGCAAATTTTAGTAAAGTTTATCTTAATCAAATAATACTAATTCCCTAGTAGAGTATATATATGGCTACTACATCATCATCATCCGCTTCACAAATTGCGGGATTCGGACCAGTTGACCTTGGTTCAATTCTTTTAGGCGGTAAAGTCCTTGATACTTCATATCAAGAAGCAATTATTGACATGTTTATACAAAGAACCCTTACTGGGATTTCTATTGTAACTATGCAATTGGCAGATCCATATAGAAAACTTTTACAAACAATTGTAAAGGCCAATGAAAAAATTGTTATTGATGGTCTTGAGTACACGCTTGTCCAAACAATGAAAGCTTCTGACCAACTTCAATTAGTTTTTGAGTCATCGCTTGTACACAAATTAAGACTTTTAAGCGGTCAAACCCAATCAACGGTTGGCTACAACATTACGCAATTTATTAGCGGTCTTGTTCAAGAAGCCGGTGGCGTTCTAAAGGGTCCTGATTATGAAAAAATCTGGCCTTTTATTACAAAACAACCTATTTACAAACTTGCTTTAGCTCGTGGAACAACAGCGGATAAGAACGAAAATTCTTGGACTTGTATGAGTCGTCTTGCTTCAAGTGTTGGTTGGCGACTTTGGGAAAGCGCTGGCGTTATTTATTTTGGACCAGATGAATATTGGTTAGGAAACGTAACGCTTCCTTCTGGAAAAGCTGGCTCACCACCCATCAATGCCGCACTTGGAACAACTGGTAAAAATCTTCCCATCTTAAAAGAATTTACTCAACAAGTACAACTTATTGACTTTGACTGGGACATTGGTAAGCCATATGGTCAAGCAACAGTTACTTGTATGTTGGACAACTTTAATTTTAATATTGGAGAAATTGTTCAATTACAAAACATGGGACCTGCTAATGGATATTGGATGGTTGCGGGAACTCAAAGAAACCTGTTTATGCCACAGGCAACGGTTACTCTTCAGGTTCCCATGCCAATTGATTCATACATTGTTCCAACATCTCTTCCCGTTAACGGAGCCCCGCTTACACCAATAACAAAGGCTATTATAAAATGAGCTATGTAACACAAGATCCAAATGTTATTATTCAAAGAATTGCTAAACATCAATTTGGTCATACGCTTGTAAATATTCCTCAATTTCATGGTTCGTATTACGCAACGGTTTTTGACACCGATGCAACAAATAAAGCGTTGAGCAAGGGCAACATGAGGGTAATTATTCCATCTCTTAGCCAAACAACGGTCTGGGAAGAAATACCTTACGTTGGTGAATTTGCCCCTCCTAAGGGCACAACGGCAATTGTTGCATTTGATCAAGAAAGCCAAAAGCCAATTCATCATGGTTTTGTTGGTTTTCACCCCGGTCAACTTCGTTATGGTTCTGGTGCGCCTAGCAGTTCACTGGGCCACATTGGCGATACATATATAAATGTTGCCAACGCAAAAATATATGGACCCAAAACAAAATCTGGGTGGGGAGGCGGAACGCAAATTGTGTTCCCAGACCCCGATCCATATGTTCATGTTTGATTTAAACCCTTGCATTGGTGTGGTACAATACTTATTGGACCGTTTAATTTGGGGGTCAACGCCCAAAAATAGGAATCCTTATGGCAGAGCCTGTAACTAACCTAACTGCACTATGGGTGCAGAATTCAGGAATCCAATTCTCTTGGACCGCCGCATCAGACGTTACCAGTGGATCGGTGTATGAAATTTACGCTTTGAAAAATTCTCCTATAACGGACTTTCCAATTAACTACACATATGTGCCGTTTTCCTCGGTTAAACCTAATCCCACCCTGCCAAGTGGAAGTGGTCAATACACTCTTCAAACACCGGTAACAACCACCATCTTTCCGTGGTCATCCGTTATGTCTCTTGGTTATTCAAATCAAGAACCCTTAGCTGTAACCATTCAAATAGTTCACGTTGATTCTACCGGCGCAGAAAGCCAACCAACAACGGTTACTGCTTATCCGCCACAATCAATTAACACAGTAAAAGTTCCACATTTTCAAAATCAAATGTCATTTGATCCAAACTATGGAAACGTTATTGTAAACGCTCAAGACTCCGATATTGAAATATCTTCAAGTGTTGGATTCCTTCTTGGAACAGTTGTTGGGCAACGACCTGCTTCACCAAAATACGGTATTGAGGATCTTCCATTGTCACAAATTAACGCTGTAGATATTCAAAAAGCTATATCTACTTGGGAACCAAGAGCAAAAACAACAGTAAGCGTTCAATACGATAATTACAACAACGCCACTTTGAATGTAAAAATTCAAAATAACGGAGGGCAACAATGACGACCCTAAACGGCTACATTGACATTCCAATTACAACCGACAGCAACACGTTGGTTCAAACCGCCCTTGCTAACATTGCCTCAAAGCTTCCAGGATGGATTCCAAGAGAAGGTAATCTTGAGGTTCTTCTTCTTGAAGAATTTGCCAATATGGCGTCAGAAGTTGCTACGGCCGCTTCGGGCGTTCCAGCATCTATTTTTAAATACTTTGGTGGACTTTTAGGTCTTAGTCAACAATCGGGGGTTCAGGCGACAATCCAGACACTTTGGACCCTTGTTGCTACGCCTCCTATTGGCGGATACCTTATCCCCGCAAATACGATTGCGGGCTTCAGTTACCAGGGGACATCATATAACTTCGCCACGACCGTAGACACCCTAATACCCCCCTCACAGGCCCTCTCAACGGCTTCTGGTGATGGTACCACTCTTACCCTTACGGCAACCGCGGCTCATGGCTTTCAAGCAGGCACAATTGTTACCGTTTCGGAAGACGTTACAAACACTTACAACGGCTCATACATGATTCTTACCACCCCAACGCCAACCACATTTACCGTGGCCAGCACCGTTTCTGGAACGGCCACAATTACAGGGACAAACGCCTCGGTTCAATCAGCATTTATAACAATGCAGGCAACCGCCGTTGGATCTGCCTATAACATTTATACGCTTAGTGGTCTTAACCCATTAACAACATACCTATCACCAAGCGTTACGTCGCCATACTTGGCCAACGTTTTAGTAACAGCAACAGCCGCTACAAGCTCTCAATTGGTTGTTGGTGTTGACGCCGAGACAGATACTTCATATCTAAACCGTTTGGTAACTGAACTTGGTCTTATTGCCCCTCGACCAATTACAACAAACGATTACGCCGCACTTGCACAAAACGTAGTTGGTATTTACCGTGCATTAGCAATTGATGGATTTAATCCATACACAAACATTTTTTCTGCTAATGACGCAAACTTAACTACAGCAATTGCAAATAACTACACCGCAGTTGGAAATGGCACAACAACAGTACCAACCGTTTCCCTTACTGACGGAGCTTTGGTTGTTACTGCAGCGTCAATGACCGGAACCACAACAACGGCTCCAGTTACAACCTCATCAACATCTATGGCTGTTACTGCTGCAACTCTTGCTACAACAGTTAGTTCAACACACCCAGCAATTGTTTACATCTCAGATGCTACAAACGGTAGTGAAATTGTTGTTGTTACCGCAGTTGGCGGAACAAGCAACCTTACTTGGACACTTCTTCCTGGAACATACTTTAAGTATGCTCACGGTTCTGGTGTAACCGTAACCCCTCTTCAGGGTGTTGCCACACCAAACGCTGCTTTGCTTAATCCCAACTCTACGTACATGCAAGCAGGTGCCGTTGTAAAGTGTGGAACAGACACAACCGGAACCGTAACACCGTACGTTGTTTCTGTTGCCACATATATTGATGGAACAATTAAGGTTTATTCTTCAGCAGCTCCTACAAGCGACTCTTTATACGATTACACAACGCTTCCTAAAACCGTTGTAGCAAACATTAATTCCTATGCTGGTGGCTTTATTGCCCCAACAAACCCAAATAGTTACTACAACACAATTCAATCGTACTGCACATCAGTTCAGTCATACATTGTTTTTGCTAATGCAGTGTCAGCAAAGACACACAAGATTCTTTACTCGTCCCTTAATCAAACAAGTTTTGATTTTTCTGCAATTGGTTCAGAGTCACCACTTCTTTCGGTTGACGACTACAACTGGTTGCCTGACGCAGGATTACAAGACTATTCATATACAAATGCTGCTTCCGCCTCATGGACACTTGATTCTGGTATTTACACACTTCCAGGGTACGGACTTCAGTTTCAAGGAACGGGTTCTGCTCTTGGATCAGCAATTAATGCTAAATCGCAAATCTTTAATATACCAAATACAACGGTTACAAACTTTACGGCAATTGCAAATATTGACGCAACGTACACGGGAACAACATACGCAAATATTAGCGTTAAGGTAATCAATGCAGCCACCGGCGCAACCATTGCCTCCGCCTCACCAACATCTGCAACTTTTCAAACGGTTGCTGTGCCATTTACCATTTCATCTGGTACATCAGCTGACATTTATGTACAGGTTGTATTTGGAACTGGATTAAACGTTCCAATTATTTCAAGCGTTATTGTTTCTGGACTAAGTGTAAGTTACGGAACAAAATCACCTTCAACAATATCCGAGGCCATTATTGAGCCTGGATATATTTGGACTCCGGGTGGACAATTTGTTACTAACGTATTTAACAATGCACGAATAGTTGCTGTTGCGCCAATTGACGGGAACGGTCTTGCGGTTAACGCAAATATTGCGGACAGCCTTACGGATTACTTGGAATCACGTCGTGAAGCTAATTTTAACGTTTCAACAATTAATCCTAACTACATTCCAATTAATGTTCAATGGTCTGGCGTTGCTCTTCAAGGATACGACCCAGCAATTGTTCAAGCTGCTGGCAATTCAGCAATTTATAACTTTATTAGCCCCGGCGTATGGGGTGGTGGAGGAAACTCACCAGCTTTCTGGGACAGCACACAAAACACTGTTCGCATTCTTGACATTGCTGGTGTTCTTTCACAAGTTCCTGGAATTGCAACAGTAACGTCAATTGTTATTGGAACAACCGTATCATTAAGTGCTTCAGACATATTGCTCACAGGACAAGCGCCACTTCCGGTTGCTAACTCAGTTACAGGTGCGGTTGTATCCAATGCTCTTAACTCAACAATCGGTGGCGTCTAATGGCCTCGGAACTTGCTTCCCTTCCATCAAGTGTTCTAAATAACGTTTATACATTTACTGCCAAAACCACAGCAGGTAGTCAAGTAGTTACAAACATATCTAATGTTTCTTTAATTGGTATAGGAATGTTGGTTTCCGGTAATGGCATTAGCCCCGGAACAACCGTTACTTCGGTTGGACAAAAATCAATTACGTTAAGCGAAACACCAACAATAACGGCTTCAAACGTTTCCTTAACCGTAGGCGATTCATTGTATTTTGTTGATTCAATTTACAATACAATTCCTCAGTTTGTGCAAGATAATGACGCAAAGGCCTCTCCGGTTTCTTATCCCCTTTACAAATATCTTTGGGGAATGGGTTCAATTGTAGAAAACCAAATTAACTCTTTGGCGCAAGACTCCGTTGGTAAGTTTGGGTTTTACGACCCAACATATGCCGGTGCACCAGGATGGTCACAAGCAGTTGACATTGATCGTTGCCCCGAATTTGCCCTCCCATGGTTGGCTCAATTTGTAGGCGTTACCTCAGAATCGTTCACAGAACTTACTCTTGCTCAGAAAAAAGACAAAATTCTTAATCGTTCTGGCTTTCAACGTGGAACACTTAACGTTCTTATTAGCGCTTTAGTAACAGAGATTAACTACAAGCTTGCTGGCGTGACAACCGTAGCACCAGTTACAGAAGGTCAAATTGTTGTTATGGAGCAAACAGCACTTTCAAAAAACTATTTCTTAGGCAACACAGCTTCAGGAAATACAATTACAGGAATTGCCAGTACTGCTGGGCTTGCTAGTGGAATGTATGTTTATGGACCAAACATCCCTGGAAATACAACTATTTCAAGCCTTACCTCTACATCAATTACCTTAAATCACAGTTCGGCATCAACGCTAAACGGTGCACAATTTTTTGCAACAACAGGCAAAACGTATACGCCTGACGAATATTCATTGGTTATTCTTATGCCAACTGTATATTTTAATAACTATACGTACGCAACTTTGTCAGCATCACTATCAGGTGGTTTGTCTTCGGTTACGTACGCAACAATTGACTCAGAAATTAATGCTCTTGGAACCAGTGGTTATCAAAACTTGTTTCTAGACTCTGTTCCTAAGTCCAATTCCGCTTTTGCACCATTTATTTACAAATATCGTCCTGCCGGAGTGCAGGCTTACGTTGGGGGCTATTAATGCCAAATACATCTCGTTTAGGTCTGCACTATCCCGCAGCTACCGATACGGCAAATATACCTGTTGACCTTCAAACAATTGCAGGTCAGATTGACACGATTGTAACAGCTTTTTACCAGACATCTACTCAACCAACACCAGAGCAGGGTGCCCTTTGGTGGAATACCGCATCGTTACTTCTTTACTACTCAGACGGTACATCTTGGTATGCGGTTTCTGATCAAATAATTGCCTCAACAACAACGCCAACAACCATTTCGGCTGGACAGTTTTGGTACAATCCAAACACAAGTCTTTTTCAATACTACAACGGTACTTCGTACGTAACGCTTATTCCAGCGATTACAGTCAATGGTCAATATCTTGTTTCAAGTTCTACTGGACCAGTTTGGGCAAATCCTCCAGCATCACTTCCACCAAGCGGAACCGCTGGCGGTGACCTTACTGGAACATACCCAAACCCAACATTGGGCGCAGTGGGAACACCATCAACATACGGTTCTGCAACTGCTATTCCAGTTATTACAACTGACTCTAAGGGTCGTGTCACAACCGTGACAACAGCTACACCATCTGACACAACTAAGGTGCCACTATCTACAGTAACAACTGCTGGTGACACAATTTACGCAACCGGTTCAGGTGCCGTAAATCGACTTGCAATTGGTGCAAACGGAACCGTACTTACCTCAAATGGATCTGCCCCAACGTGGTCTTCTGTATCATCGGTTCCAACAACTTCCGGAATTATTAACGGATACGTTCTTACCAACGCTTCCGGAACGCCAACTTGGCAAGCTGTTAGTTATTCAGCGAATGCCACAGTAGGCCTTACTGCGCAAAATGCTGCAAAATCAACAACAACTTTATTTACACCAGTTAACGACGGTCTTTATCAAATTGCCTACTACGCAAAAGTAACTACCGCGGCAACAACATCCTCAACACTTGGACCAATTACGGTAACCTCTACCGACCCAGATGGCAACACCATTGTTAGCGTTGGTGACTCTACTTCTCAAAATTCAACCACAACTGGCTTTATTAATGGAATTATTCCGGTATATGCTAAGGGTGGAACTGCTATTCAGTACGCACTTTCTTATGCTTCTTCTGGCGCAACCGTTATGGCATACGATCTTTACATTGTCGTATCGGGTACGGTGGCTCCTGCAAGCTCGGGAACGGTGGCATCATTTAATGGCCGTACTGGAGCCGTAACACCTGCAACTGGTGATTATTCTTTTTCACAAATAACTGGAACCCTTTCTGTCGCCAACGGTGGAACCGGAGTCACAACCTCTACGGGAAGTGGTTCAAATGTTCTTTCTACATCGCCAACGCTTGTTACTCCCGCCCTTGGCACCCCATCAGCAATTGTATTAACAAGTGGAACCGGACTTCCTTTAACAACCGGTGTCACCGGAACCCTTTCTGTCGCCAACGGTGGAACCGGTGTAACCACTTCAACCGGTACAGGTTCTACTGTTCTTGGAACTGGAGCAACACTTGTAAACCCAATTTTTACTGGGGCATTGGAAACGTTTAACTCTAGCGCAACAGCACTAAACGGTTCTACTGCTGCAACTTTGGCCGGTGGAACTTCAACAGTAAGTGTTTACTCATCAAACCCAACAGCATCTTTTACCGTTGCGCTTACTAATGCCCCCACAACCACAGGTCAGTCAACCACAGGTCAGTCAATGACATACGTTATGTTGGTAAACAACGGTTCTACCGCCTACCTCCCCTCAAACATTACGATCAACGGTACACAAGCTGGCGCATCTTCTTCGGTATTGCCATTAGAAAATGCAACAAACAACGGAATTACCACCCTGTATCAGGGTGGGGCTGCATGGGCATCAGCCGATGCAAGTTCATATGATTCGTATTCGTTTACGGTTATGTGTACTGGGTCAAGCACGTGGATTCTATTGTTAAGTCAAACAAAGTTCTAAGAGGTTAAACAAATGACACCCATCCGTTCAATGTTTGGTGAAATTTCTGCAAGAAGTTTTGGTCTTTCTAGGTATTTAATTTCTATTATTAGCGATTCTTGGAACAGAACCACGTCTGGTGGCCTTGGAACATCAAGCATTGGAAATGTTTGGTTAAACCTTAGGGGTACTTGGACTGCTAACAACACTGGTTTGGCAACCACCGCAACAACAGCATCTTCTTATCCACTTGCAACTGTTCCCTTTAAGGTTGCGTCAACAATGACCGCTCAAAGTGTTTCAG
>Ga0214166_1001053_pt1 | contig 12583 bp, 30 predicted proteins | sample TroBogepilimnion_27_FD_153005 | JGI IMG/M metagenome (GOLD analysis project Ga0214166, IMG submission 153005) | Freshwater microbial communities from Trout Bog Lake, WI - Practice 18AUG2009 epilimnion v3 | ecosystem: Environmental > Aquatic > Freshwater > Lake > Epilimnion/Euphotic zone ...
GCATGTGCAGGAGGACAGTGTTCTCTTGACTAAAATAAATTTGGTAATTTCACAACTATTACATTTCTTTGTGTAAACAGTTGTGAAATGCCAAAGATAATTAATCCTATTGGAAAAAAATATGGTCTACTTACTGTAGAATCATTTGCTGGTCTTACTCCTTGTGGACATAAGACTTATAATTGTATATGTGATTGTGGAAATCATGCAGTTAGAACAGGCACTTCTATAAGAAGAAGTGAGAACTCTAGTTGTGGTTGTTTCTCTAAAAAAGGTGCAGAACATCATCAATGGACAGGAGTAGGTGAGATATCATCTGGTTTCTGGCATGATCATATAGTAAAAAGTGCAAATGGTTCAAAATATGGTAATAGAATACGTAAAGTAAAAGAACTTACATTAACCATTCAACAAGCATGGAACTTGTTTATTAAGCAAGATAGAAAATGTGCACTATCTGGAATATTATTAACATTTCCAAAGAGATCAAAAGATAAATCTTATACAGCTTCTCTAGATAGAATAAATTCATCTAAAGGATATGTTTTAGGTAATGTACAATGGGTACATAAAGACATTAATATTATGAAGAACAAGTTTGATAATCAATACTTTATAGAGATATGTAAATTAGTAGCTCAAAAATAATTCGTCCCAATTTTATTAAATATTTGGGACCAAACATTAAAATAAACAACATATGAGTTTTAAAATACCACATATCTTAGAGGCTATAGCAAACTTTTTACAGACAGAAGAAGGTAAACAGGCTATTGTTGATTATGTAATAGAAAATAATCTTTGGGATGAAGAGTTGGTAAAAGAAATAAAAGCATATGACCAAAAAAATGGTGCAGGTGGTGCTTGTGAAATCGTATAAACACACATAATATGGAAAACGAAAAGAAAGATTTTATACAAGGTGTTGATTACTATCTTGAAGAAGGATTTGTAATATTCACTGAAAAGTATTTAAAAGAGAAAGGTGAATGTTGTGGAAATGGATGTAGACATTGTCCTTTTCATCCTAAAAATATTAAAGGAAGTATTTCTACAGAACAAGAATCTTCCTTATCAAATGAGTAATTCCATATGCATTTTTGATTTCCCCTTATGTGTCTACATGAGGGGTTTTTTTATTTTGAAATGTAATATAAAAAGACTAAATTTGTCATTGTAAAAACAAACTAAATTATGGCTAAAGCAATTAAAAATGAAGCAGAAGCTTCAAAGTTCCAAGAAGCACTAGATAGACTTAATAAAACTTATGGTGCTGGAACAGTGTTAACATTAGATAGTAAGACAAGTGGTAATTATGATGTAATTAGTACAGGAAGTGTTGGATTTGATTACATTACATTAGGCACTGGAGGTTTTGTAGCTGGTAAATTGTATGAATTGATGGGTTGGGAAGGTAGTGGTAAATCTACTATTTGTGGACATGCTGTAGCAGAATGTCAAAAGAAAGGAGGAACAGTATTGTATATTGATGGTGAACATGCTGTAGATAAAAACTATTTTGAAGCAATTGGTGTAGACACTAAGAAAATGTTAATTGCTCAACCAAGTTGTGGTGAAGAAGGTTTTCAAATTGCTATGGACATGATTAACACTGGAGACATCAACTTAGTGATTATTGATAGCGATAGTTCACTTATTCCTAAGAAGGTGTTAGATGGTGATGTAGGTGATAGTTCTATTGGTAAGAAAGCATTATTAAATAGTAATGCCTATCCAAAATTAAAAAGTGCACTATCTGAACACAATGTTTGTGTAATTGTTGTTAGTCAATACCGTGAAAAAATTGGGATGATGTTTGGAAACCCAACAACAACACAAGGTGGCCATGCATTAAAATTCTATAGCGATTGTAGAATTGAGGTGAGTAAGAGCTTAGGAAAAGATGGAGATGTTAATTATGGTAATATCACTAAGGTGAAGGCTATAAAGAACAAAATGTCTGCTCCTTATAGATTACACACATTTGATATTATTTATGGCCAAGGAATTGATAAGATGGGAGAAATAATGGAATTATTAAATGATTTTGAGCTTGGTAGAAAGTATGGTAAAACTATGACTTTTAATGATGTTAAATATGATTTAGATGAATTTAAAAAGATGATAATTGATAATGAAGGGTTCTATAATGAAATAAAAACATCTATTATTAATAAAATTAGTAAAACAGAAATACCAACAGAAGAAACTCATGAAAGTTAAAAATTAATTAACATAATATAGTTGGATTTATTGATTATTTTAACTAATATTGCAATAAATCCAACTGTTATGATAACTGTTAAGTGTAAAGTTTGCCAAAAAGAAGAATCTGTAAATCCATCTAGAGCAGAAAAATATAAGTATTGCTCTAGAGAATGTATGGGAAAAGATCATCAAAAAGAACATAATGTAACTTGTACTGAGTGTGGTAAATCTTTTAGACAAAGACCTGATAGATTAAAAAGAAAAAGAAAGTTAGGATTTTTTTGTAGTTATGAGTGTCAAGGTAACTATAAAAAGAAGGTGTATAAAGGAGAAGGTAATCCTAATTATAAAGCAATCTATAAAGATTCTGATGGATATCCTTTACAATATATACCTCAAGTAGGTAGAGTTAAACAACACATACATGTAGCTTTACAAACTTTAGCTATAGATAAGCTACCAGAAGGGTATCATGTACATCACTTAGATTGTAATGTGTTTAATAATTCTCCTGAAAATTTAGCAGTGTTATCTATATCTGATCACATTTGGCTTCACAAACAATTTGGTAATGCTACTCTTTGGGCATTTGCTAATAAAAAGGTAACATATGAACAACTTGTTGAATGGTCAAACGATAAAGAAAAATGTAAACTTTTATTATTAAATTTATTAAATCAAAAAGAACAATATGGAAGTAAAAATTAAAAAACTTCATGAAGATGCAAAAATCCCATTTTATGCAAAGTATGGAGATGCAGGATTAGATTTAACTGCAGTTAATGTAGACTACAAAGATGATTATATTTCATATAAAACAGGACTGGCATTTGAAATTCCAAGTGGACATGTAGGACTATTGTTTCCTAGAAGCAGTAATAGTAACAATGATCTAATTTTGTGTAATTCTGTAGGAGTATTAGACTCAGGATATAGAGGAGAAGTAGAATTTAGATATAAGTTAGTTTATAATGGAGGAGCTTCAAGAGGATTACAACATATATATTCTATTGGAGATCGAGTTGGGCAAATTGTTATTATTCCTTACCCACAAATAACTTTTATTGAAGAAAAAGAATTAGAAGATTCTGAAAGAAGCAGTAATGGTTTTGGTAGTACAGGCCTTAAATAACTCTATGAAATCTAAACAATGTAAAATAGAAGGATGTAATAATCCTGTATGGGGAAATGGATTATGTGTAAATCACAAACCTAGAAAACCACTACCTCAGAAGAAAGTTTTAAAAAACAGTCAACAAGATTCTAAAATTGAAGATTGGAAACTTGAAATGATTAAATATATAGATGAAAGAAATGCATTCTTTAATTCTATATGGAAAAAGCGTCCTCACAAATCAGAAATTAGTGGAGATCCTCTAGGTAAAGAACCTTTAACAACATTCTTTCACCACATTCTTCCAAAAGAAAAATATCCAGAAGGTGAGTTTGATGAAGAAAATATTATACTTTTGACATTAGATGAGCACACTAATGTTGAAAATGACATGTATAGATATAAAGAAATTAACAAAAGACGTGAATATTTAAAAGCTAAATATGAAAGAATCAAACAGGGAGAGGAAACAAGAGATTAAATATAATATACAACTTAACGAAGAGCAGAAAGAAGCTAAAAGACTTATTAGAGAGAATCAAATTGTAATAGTTACAGGTAGAGCAGGAAGTGGTAAGTCATTGGTATGTGCTCAAACAGCTCTTGATTTTCTCTTAAAGAAAGAATGTGATAATATTTTTGTCACTAGGGCCACAATTGAAGTGGGTAATTCTTTAGGATTTCTTCCTGGAGGGTTAGATGAAAAGTTTAATCCTTATTTAGAATCTTTTATGGAAAATCTAGCTAAATGTAAAGAAAAAGAATATTTAGATAAGCTTGTATTAGAAAAGAAGATTCTTGCCTATCCTATTCAATTTATACGTGGTAAAACTATTGATGATGTGTTAGTAGTAGAAGAAGCTCAAAATCTTTCAAAGATTCAAATGTTGGCCATACTAACAAGACTTGGTAAAAGTGGTAAAATTATAATCAATGGAGATAATGAGCAAAAAGACATTAAAGATGAATTTAATGGACTTAGTTATGCTATTGAGCTTTCTAAAAAGATCAAAGAGATTAAATGGATTAAATTAAAAGAAAATCACAGAAGTGATATTGTAGGTAAAATTTTAGATTATGAATTTAATAAGTAGATTATTAATACTATCTTTGTTGTTTTATGGATGTTCTGCTGAAAAATTTACATTAAGAAGCACACTCATCACTTTAACAGGTGATACATTTGATTTAGATGTAAAAGTGCTAATTACAAATGATACAGCTTTTGCTAGATCTTATGTAAGACAACATTTAGATAGTAATGTAACCACAGAAGATTTTAACTGTAGAGCAGTTACATTTGGAACAATAGATGGAAAATCTCCTATTATATGGATGCCATATAATAGTAGTGTAGAAATTTTAAATCATGAATTGTTACATGCTACATTAGATGTTATGAAATGGGCAGGAATTTCTTTAAATGATAGCACAGAAGAAGTGTATGCATATGAAATGCAACATCTCACTAAAGAGTTGTACAATCAAACTAATCATAATATGGAACAATCAATGTTCCTACCTAAAAATTTTAAATAACCAATAAAAACAAAAAAATGAGTTTATTCTTTTATTCAAGAAAAGTGGATGACAAAACTTATACAGACAGTTTCAATCTAAACAAAGTGACTAGATCTGTACAAATGGATGATGACAAAGTGTTAGTGTTATTAGATGATTTACATGAACGTTCAGAAAATGTTCCAGAAGTAAAAAATGGTAAAATTGTGGGAACTAAAAGAGAACGTAACACTTATCAAACAGAAATCAATCTTGAAGGAGATGATGCAATGAGATTTAATAACTTAGCAAACAATTCATTATGAAACTATTAGGAAATCGTGTATATTTAGAACTTCCTAAACAGGAAGAAGAAAGCAAACTTATTGTAGATGAAAATACTAAAGAAGCATTACAGAAAGAAATGTTAAAGAAGATGTCTAAGTTAACAGTGCATAGTGTTGGAGAGTCTGTAAGTTCTGTAAGTGAAGGAGATGTAGTGTTAGTAGATCCTTTTGCTTTACAAAAAGCATCTATGGTTCCTCTATCTGATGATGAAACAGTGCTATTAGTAAGTCCATTTGATATAATAATGGTTTGGTAAAATGAAATACAAAATTGTTTTAAAAACAAGTTGTAAGCATATCGATAGAGTGGATAACTGTCTTAAAACATGGTTATCCACTCTTGATTATGTTCTACTTACAGACAAACTTACAGGAGCTTCTAATGAAATTTCTTGTTCTAATTCAGATGATTATTCCAGCAATGAAGAAAAAACTGTCAACTTCATCAATATAGTGAGAACCACTGATCAATTTGATAAATATGATTGGTTAGTATTTATAGATGATGATGCTATATTAAACATTTCTATGTTTGAGGAACTATTACCTACCATGGATAAGTCTATAGTGTATGGTTTTAATATGAAAGGTGTATATCAAAAAGATACATCTTTAAATTACCCATCAGGAGGATGTAGTTATTTTATTTCTCCAGAGCTTATAAATAAATGCAAACCTATGTCTGTATATGGAACAGGATTTGAAGATGTTTCTATTGGAATATGGATGAAAGATAATAATGTTCATATTAACAATCTACATACACTTAATGGTTGGTTTCCCTGGGAAAGATTCTTTGATAAATTATGGAAAGATGGTGATAAATTTATTCCTACATTAATTGAAAATCTATCTGAGAGTGAAATAGATTTCTTAAAGCAACGTATGACACATCATTATATTAGACATAAACCTCTAATGGAATATATAAACAATATTATAAATCAAAAAAGCCCCAAAAATTAATTGGGGCTTCTTATTAAAACTCTCTTTTAAGGATACTGTTCTAGACCAGATTTCACAACCTAAGCGTGCAGATCGAGGGATGCAGGAAGAGAAATTATTTATTACTACTTTCTAAGCAATGAGGACAGTCTTCCTCATAATATATTTCATGAATAGGGCAGATCATTTTGATAATCTTTTCTGTTTCATTGGCCACATAGGGCTTTTTAATCTTTCTTTAGTGTCAGCCTCTTTCATATAATTAGGTTTTGCCTTACTAGGAGGTTTCACTTTAGGAGCTGGTTTTGGTTTTCCTGATTTCATATTATAATTTTTTAGCAGCGTCTTTCACTTTATCAGCATCAGCTTCTATAGTGTCAACTATTTTATTAGCTTCTGGCTCATTGTTTTTAAAAACAAATGCAGCAATGCCAAATCCTGCAATAAATCCGAGAATTGTTCCTAACATAAATTATAGTTTTAGATTATTTTAAATTTTTCCATTCAGATTTAGGTAGGGCTTTCCACCATACACAAACATAATCTTCTGGATCAACAGGAATTTTTCCAGATCCACCATTATATTTAATGTATGATTTACCTTCACAAAGTTGTGTTTCTTTATTCCATTTAGAACAATTAGCACACATAGCTCCACCTTCAGGAACTATCTTTGCAGCTTTAAATCCTTCATCAAATTGTAATGATATTTTCTTTTCTTCAGTCATTAGTAACAACCACTTTTACATTTAGACATTTTAGCACCACCACCTTTACCAGAGTAGTTTTTACCAATTTGTCTACCATATGTACCAAGTTGCATAGAAACTGTACCACCTGATTTGTATTTTTTCATACCACCACCAGATTTAAGTTTACCAGTTTTCATCAATTTAGAAACACCTTTAGCATCTTGTTTTTTATCTACAGAAGATTTTTCAAACTTCTTCATAGCTGCAGCTTTGCTCATTTTTCCACCTTTTTTCATCATAGGGGGAGCACCTGCACCTTGTGGACCACCCATTGGTGGAGGAGGAATACCAGGACCAGGAGCTGCTTTTCTTGCAGGAGCTACTGGCTTAGCCATCATCATAGGCTTTCTAACTGTTTTTTTCATTGCCATTTTATTATAATTTAAATTGTTATTTAGCTTTACGAGCTCTGCCCATAGCTTTAAATGTTTGTGCTAATGCTTTTCTCTTAGGAGTACATGTAGCTTTAGTCATTGGAGTGCAATATCCTTTATGTTTAGGATTAACAGCACTTTGTATCCAATTCTTTTTTTCTTTAGCCATAGTTATTTCTTTTTAGCTTTACCACCATACTTCATTGTCTGACTCTTACTCATCATAATATCATTTTTCTTCTTAGCCATTTTAACACTTGTTTTGGCCATCTTCTTACCAGAAGCAATTTTCTTTAAAGAACCACCCATTTTATATGTAGCAGTTTGCATACCATCTTGAGCTTTTTTCATTTTACCACCCATTTTCATTTTGGTAGCACCTTGTTCTTTATCTTTTGTTAAAGAAACAGGAGTTTTTTTATTCTTAGGAGGTAAATTATCTTCTTGAACCTTTGTCCAAGCACCTTTAGGATCAACAGGTCCTACACGTTTATTAGAAACAGAAAGGCCAGCTTGAGCCTTTTTCATCTTACTTATTTTCATTTTATTTCTTTTTAGATTGTAATTTGATTTTCTTTTCTTGTTTTAACATTTGAGCTGTAGGTTTCTTTCCAGATCCTTTATTTGCTCTTATGTTGTTCCAAAGAGAGTTTTCAACTCCCAATTTGTTTAATTTCTTTCTCATATAATTATATGTTTACTTTTCCTCCCCATTTTATATCACATTCTCCACAACTACATTTCCCTCTTAAATACATAGCTGCAAGTTCAAGTAACTCAGGATCATCTCTGAAATGACCTAATCCCATATTACATCTATGACATAAACTACCTCTTATTCTTTTACTAACATGATCATGATCTACTACTTCAGCAGGTAATCCACATATTATACATTCTTTTGAAGCTTTAGCTTCTATAAATCTTTTCAATTCACTTTCTGGAATATCCCATTCTTTTGGAGGATTTACTTTTCTTCTATTATTTCTATATTCATTTGCACAATCTCTGCACCAACTATCTAATCCAGATTTAACATTTTTATTTTTTCTAAAATGTTTTGAATCTGCTAATTTTTCAACTTTAAACTTTGTGCATTTTTTTAACACTTCCATTTTTTTCTAGCTAATCTTAATCTACTATTAGGATCTTTAGCTGCTTTAGGCCACATTTTCATTTGTCCTGCAGACCTAGCACAAAATGATCTCTTTCTTGGACCACCTTCTGGTTGAGGAGGTTTTATGTTATGACCTGCAGCTTTTAATGAAGCTCTACCTTTTGCATTTAGGCCACCAGAAGGACTTTTACCTTCTTTTCTTTGCCAAGCAGGTGTTTTACCACCATTTTTTAATGTACTTCCTTTAAATTCTCCTTTAGTTTTTAAGAGATGTCCATTAGGAACAGGAGTGGATCCTTTTCCTTTAATAGCTGGAATTGTGTCTCCATTTTTGAGAACACTTTTTCCTACATAGGCTTCAGCTTTTTGAGGATTCCATGGACCTGCTTTCTTAATCCTTGCCATTATTTCTTACGTTTTTTAATACCAGCTAATTTATCAGCAAATGTAATCCTATTTTTAGGAGGAGCTAATGCTGCAAATTTCTTTTCTTTAGGAGTGGTAGGCACTTTACCACCAGATTTCATCATTGGTTTTTTAGGAGCACTACTAGTGTTATCCTTTAGAGGTTTATTATTGATAGCATCATTCTTTTTAGGAGCATATTTACCTAAACCAGCTTGTCTATTCATTGCATCAGCAATTGTAGAATCACGTTTAGCCATCATTTTTGCATCATAAAATCTGTTATCTTCACCTCTCACCATTCCTTTAGGAACATCACCACCTGTTTGATATTTTTTTATCTTTGCCATTATATTAATTTTGTTGTTGTTCAGCTTCTATTATTATACCATTTTCTACATTTCTAATTAATACACCTTCTATAACTTTTGATGAAACTTGAGCTATTCCTGCAGCTTCTGAAAATGCACGCAATGCATTCAACACCATTCCAAACTCTGACCCTGTTAATTTAATTTCTATATCTTGTGTCCAAGTGTAAGACTTGTTAGGATCAAATTTTGGTGTTGTAGAATTTGTCACATCTTGACTTTCACTTGATGACATATTAATCACTGGTGTATTGTCTTGTTGTAAATCTTCTGACATAATATTTAATTTATTGGTTTAATAACAAAGATATGCAGAATTCTACATACCATCCAAATCTTTTTTAAAGTTCTATTTCAAACACTATTGTTGCAGAGCTTTTTATACTCTTAGACAAATTAAGTTTTATTTGAAATATATTATGCAATTTTAATAATTCTTGTAATAACATTTCATTATACATAGGTAGACTTGGAGCCAGTCTAAAATGATATGAATTAGGATTGTGTGTAATCTCTAATGTAGAAAGTTCATCCACTGAAGCTATAATTCCTTCTAAATGTGAAAAGTAAGCAAGTTCATTATCTTGCATCACTTCAGGAAAGAACTTTTTATTTACTTTCATTTACGATTGAGTTAGTAAATATAGTGTTTTAGCTGCTTTACCACTTAAATCTTGTGCTATGTTAGATATGTCTCCATATTTCTTACCATCAGCAAAAATTTGTAACTGTTGAGCAAAATCTTTTAACTCTCCAACAATCTTAGTTGGATAACCAGGAGTGTAATCTATAATAGGAGATATTTTATAACTTTTTATTTTTCTACCCTCATATCCCATCAGTCTTTCTAATATAGCATCTTTTGCATCTATAACATCTTCCCATACATTTAATGCTAAATGCTCAGCATGAGATGGGGTTTGTAAATGTGTGAGATGTATTTGTTCAAAGAAATAAGAAAGCTTTGAGCCAATTATTTCAATTGTTAACTCAGAGCTTCCTAACATTTCTTCTGGAAATAATGATTTTACCATTATATATGTGCAGTTGTGGTGGTTGTGGTGGTTTCTTCTACAATAATTGTAGTTGTTGTAGATGTTGTTGGAATAGCTGTTGTAGTAGTGGTGGTAGTTATTTCACCAAATGCAGCTTTCACCTTAATATCATCTGCTTTAATTTTATTTATATCCATGTTTGTATATATTTTAATTAGTCAGCAAATGTAGTGGCTTGTAATGTTAAAGAACCAGCAGCTTTAAATACAGAAGCTAAATTATAGCTCACTTCTAATAATAAATCACCAGCTGAATTCACTTTAAAGAATCCATACTGTGAAGCGTGTGTATTTAATAAAGCAGCTAAAGCATGTACATCAGCAGCATTTTGACCAGTTGCAGTGAATAAATATACATTTACTTCATTAGATTGCACTGCAATATCTACACTGATGATAGGGTATAATCCTGATACAGTCACTGTAAGAGTTAATTGATCTTCGTTACAGCACTCATAGCCTTGTACTTCTTGCCATTTTCCCACTTTAGGAATGGATCTACGTAATACTAAGCTACCTGCTATTACACGTCCGCTACCATCATAGCGAACATAAGCCTTTAAAGGACGATTGTTAATACTTCCCATAATTTTAAATTAATTAGGTTAATAGTTGAGGTTATATTTATTTTTTAATTCCATTAGTTTGATGACATAATAATATGTGCCTTTCTTTTTAGACTGTATATTATTTGCCACATTTAATATTTGACTATCTTTAAAAGGATCTTTTCCTGTGTGATAAAGTCCTTTATAGAAAGCCTGATACCCAGGCATATCATTTGATGTAATTCCAGCATTGTGATAGATACCAAGGTTTCTCACCTTCTCTATATCATCTGATGCCCATGAAAATTCCATTTCAGGAATATTTTTAGTTTCTAGCTTCTTCATCCAAAGATTCCATAAGACAGCCCACATATCTGCACACCAGCTTTGAAATCCTTTTTCTTCACTAGCAAAGAATTGTTTATTGATGTGTTGTAAATATCTTCTGATGATAATACAATCATTCATCACCTTTGCCCAGAAATTAGCGTCCACTCCTTTAAGTAAGTATTGTGCACCTCCTGAATTATCATTATTAGCTTCTGCTATTTCTCTGGTGATTCCTATTATACTTCCTAACTCAGCTAATATATCTCTGGTTTTGTATTCTTCCAACTTTTCAGGAAGAACATCTTTTATTTTACTATCAAAATATGAAGCATTTATGTAACTGTTTGTGTTTGACAAATAACAAACATCATCGTTTATATATTCATCTATGTTGAACTTATCTGTAAAAAGAACATCACAATCACAATAAAACACTGCTTTACTAATCATTTCTGGATGATCTTTAAACCATCTCATTAAGCAATAAGGACGTAAAACAGGAATATATACATTTAACACTTGACTAACATCCCCTTCATCTTTGTAATAAGCAAACTCTGCTTCTGGATATAAATCCTGAATTTTTTGCCACTTATCACTCTTTTCTCTAAAACTTGGTGTATATACTAGGACAATTGCTTTGTCTGAGTGTCCAAGTTCTTTTAAGCTTTCCAACCATGCATGCACTTGCCATGTATAATATATATCATCTGGCTGAACGCAAACAAATTTCAAATCCTTCATATATGTAGTTTGTTGGTTTTTATACAATCATTACGTAGTGGTAGTAGTGGTTGTGGTAGTTGGTGGTATTGTTGTAGTAGTGGTGGTAGTAACAGGAATATTCTTTCCCATAACACCAATTAGTTGTTCTAATTGTTTAGAAATATACCAAAGTAATTTTGACTTTTGACTCCATCCTATTTGTTTTGAAGGTATTGCCATTTTTATTAGATTAAAGAAGCGTTAAATAATGTACCTGCTCCAGATTGAATAGTCTGACTACCACTTGTAGAAGAACTATATCCTGTGATGGTGATATAATCAGTTGTACCGTTTAAATACACTATAACACTACCAGATTGTGTAAATCCTACACTAGTATTTACTACAGACTGACTAATGTATAACTGATTTGATCCATTAAGATGGATTTGAGTATTCATTTGTTGTCCTCCAGTTACAGTACCTGTGCCCCATAACACACTGTAAGAAATATTATAATATCCTGCAATAGTAGGTTGGAATTTATGTGTACTATTATTAAACCATTTTTGAGGATCATCAGTAGATGTAAAGTTAATCACTACATCAGAATTACTAACACTTTGATTAGTGGTTAGTTTAGCTGTTACAATATTAGAAGATGGCACTTGTACACTACTATCTCTGTAGGCAACACCAATCAATGCTTCTAATTGTTTGGAAATTTCCCAGAGGAGGTTTTCTTCTGTGCCCCAACCTATCTGTCTAGATGGTATTGCCATTTTAATTATTTATAAAGTTCTTTAATACGAT
>Ga0214166_1001059_pt1 | contig 12533 bp, 16 predicted proteins | sample TroBogepilimnion_27_FD_153005 | JGI IMG/M metagenome (GOLD analysis project Ga0214166, IMG submission 153005) | Freshwater microbial communities from Trout Bog Lake, WI - Practice 18AUG2009 epilimnion v3 | ecosystem: Environmental > Aquatic > Freshwater > Lake > Epilimnion/Euphotic zone ...
GTTTCTTGTTAAAGTGGAAGACTAGGTCTTTACAAGCATATTCGATCTATTGTTGTGTCATTTTGTTTTTCCTTAAAAATATATTTATGGTGCGCTGGATGGGAGTCGAACCCACTGATGAGTGTTTTAGAAGCACCTAGCTCTCCACGAGCACCAACGCATGTACCTATTATATAGTCAAAACAAAAGGCCCGTCAAGGCCTTTTGAGTAGTGTCACGCACTTCTGCGAACAAGCTATGCTTACTTCTTAGTTCCGCTATTTACGAAACCATAGAACTTTTCAGCGGCTTCCATAATCTTTTCTAGACCTGGAAACTCTGGCATTGTAACTGAGCTAACAATTTCGCCAGTCTTTTCATCTTTCTTAGCTGATACTTCCCAGCCATGAAACTTAGCGTGGTACTCTTCCATAACTGCATCTTTAGCAAGTGCTAATATGTCAGCACGGATTTCGTAACCGTTCTTGTTGAATTTAACTTCTGGAGCCTTCAATGACTCTGGCAAAGGAAATTCTGGAGTTGTCATATTAAGCTCCTTTTTTTGCGTAGAATACTTCAGAAGCGTTCTTAACAAATGCTTGAGCGATATCTAGAGTAGTTTGAACTTGACCTTTGGCAAACTTAGTTTGTGCGTCGACTAGTTTGTTTAGTTCTGCTTTGAACTTGTCGTCTTTAACGTATGTCTCAACGAAAGTCTTTTTTGCGCCTTGAATAGCGTCGATGTATGAATCAAATGTAAACATATTTTTCTCCTTGTGTGTGTATGTTTGTGTTTAACAGCATTTCTGCTGTCTAGTATTTATTATATTATAACAAATATGTAATGTAAAGTGATTAGGCTAATAAAGTCCAAGGCCTAGTAAAGCGTTTACTCCAGTAGTCTACAACAGCTAGATTAAGGCTAGTAGCTTCTTCTACATAGGTAGTAGGTGTAGCTGTAGGCAACTCTATATCTGCTAAGGTTTCACCGTGATCATTTTCCATAGCAATACCGTACTTGGTACATAGGTGTTTAATACGGCTGTTTGTGCTTAGGCACACCATACAGCCTTTAAGTATGTTTTTTGTGCGGCAATATTGAATACAGCGTTTCATTAGGCTATTACCCATGCCCTGCCCCTGATACTCTTTGAGAACAGAGAACGCCAGTTCCATTTCACCTTCTAAGGCAATATGCCCAATGGCAACAAACTCTAGTTGGTCATTCTCTATAGCAAAGAGAACATGCCGATCAGGATTGGCTTCAAAGCCATCGCAAAGGGTGTCAATAATTGTGTCACTGAGTGGGCTAGCAAACCTAAGGACCTTAGAATCGGCATCCAAGGACTTAAGATGCGTACGGTATTTGCCATATTCATGTGGCAATACACGACGAACTGTTGTAAGCATCTTTTAATACCAGTGTTGGCCTTTGACAATCGCTTCGGCACGAAGTTGTTGGATAAGTTTAAGTGCTTCATAGCAGTCTTTAAGAAATTTACGCATTTTAAAGACCTCTCAACCAGTATACGTTACCTTTGGCTTGATCGTAAATTTTAGCCCAATGTTCAACATCTGCTGTAGACTGTGGGTTTTTACTAGCAATAAAAGCATCTAACCCGCTTTGTGAGCGTGGTGTTAGGAATTCAATAATTCCTTTTAATAATTTTGACATTTTGTGTCTCCTTTAATGTGTATGTATATTAGCATTTTAGCAGAAACTCAGTGTTTCTACTAATACTATTTAGCCCTAATATCAGTGTTTCTACTGATATGCGAAACCGCAAATATTCAACTCGTTTGATATAAGTTTAAATAGACTATATAATTCAATAAATAGTGTATAAAGAGAACAACAATGCGTAAAAGCACCCGTAGTATATTACAAGAAATTAGCGATATTAGTCTGAGTAGAGACCCAGACTTAGTCGTTGAAAGCCGTGGAAGCAATATCATCCAAAGTGCTATTAACTTACTAGACATGATTCGGGAAAACTACGATGTCGAGACTGCGGCAGAGCTAGAACGCCGCTTTATTAACAGCATTAAAGGCGCAGATCCTACCAAATTCAAGCGTGGGATCAAGCGTATACAAGAATCTAAAGAGTAAACACATATACCAAATTTTGGCTATATCCCTGGTGTTTTTCCAAACTGAACTAAATAATTATACAAAGGCCTTTTAGGAAGGTCGCTCGAAGAGTTCGAGCAGTATGGTAAGATTAGGAGATATATTATGCCATCATTATTAGGTACATACGTCGCAGCCAATTACGGCCGCATGACATCACAAGACACATACGGCGGTACAACGTACAGCAACTTTGGAACACGTAACTTAGGTTTCTTCAAAGTAACATTATCTGGCGGTACACCTCCAGATTTCACAACTGGTGCTGGTCCAACTGGCGTTTACACAGTTGCCAACAACGCAACAGACTCATTGGATTACTTCGCAGTAGCTATCCGTACAATTCAACAATACGGTGAAATCTACTTTGTTGGTACACCAACAGCACAAAACTTTGTGTTTGCAATGGCTCTTGATACAGCTAACGATGCAGCAGCAAACAGCAACGTTGAAGTATTCAACACAGCATACCCAACACTAGGTGGTACAGCTAGCGGAACACCAGCTTTCGCTAAGTTGGCTGCTGACTTGTTAGTTGCATTAGGTTCTTGGGGTTCAGGTGCAGTTGCAGTTGCACAATTAACAGCTTCAGGCGCTTCAATCGCTTAATTAAGTTAATTTCCTGTTCGGGATGGGAAGCAAATCAGGACTCTTCGGAGTCCTTTTTTGTTGGGTTAAATATAGCATGGAATACAAGTTATATACTCTCGTTGATATTACACATACTGGACAGCATCGTAGCGAGCCCGGCAAAGAAAACCTACGTTGGAAGGAACAAAACTTCCAAACTTTATTGCAAACTCTTGGCATTAGATCTAATATCATTTATACCAACAGTCCAGTATCCACAGAAGTATCTGGTCGATTAGTAGGATTTGATACAGATGAAATACTACGTGTGTGGCGTTTTGATTTTAGTACAGAACGTGATTTTGTCTACGAAGATAATAAAGGCAACCCAACAGGGCATTTGATAAATGACTTTACTTTAGTTCCATATATAGCTGGACTAGACGAACGTATGGAACAACGCTACGCAGTATTCAATCCGGAAGATCCGGGTAAAAACATAGCATTTTTTAAAAAGTAATTTCCACTAAATAAAGTTGTAGGCAAATAATCATTATCTAGGCACTTTTTAATCACACCCAATCATAGAATAGGCCCGGCTCGGAACGAGCAAAAGACTTATAACATTGGAGAGCCTGGAGATGGCCACAGCGACAGCACGTAAACCAAAAACTAGTATTGAAGCAGTACCTCAGCTGGCAACATTGCCAGAACGTGTAACCGCCTTGGAAGTTAATGTTGGCCATATCAAAGAAAAGATCGATGATATTAAAAACGATATTTGCGACAATCACACTACTCTTATTGAAACACTCAAAACAATGCGCGATGAATCAACAGCGCAACATAATGAACTAGCTGGAAAAGTTAAAGATCTAGAAGGCTTTAAAAACAAATGGGTACGCTATTCCATGGTAGGACTAGCATTTGCCGCAGGCGCTGGGTGGATCCACTCAGACTATTCAACAATTATTAAGTTCCTAGGTTTGTAATTCAGTTAAATACTGAATGAACTTAGACGAACTCATTGATCCTAATCCTCATCATCACGAGCTGAACCCAGTTATTTGGGACGGCAATCATATGCGTACAGAAGTACGACATCAACTATTAAAGATAGTCAAGAACTTTGTTGAGTTCCTTGAACAACCAAACTTAAAACTCAAAGACGTAACACTTAGCGGAAGTAGCGCAGGCTATAACTATAGTGATTACAGTGACATGGACTTACATCTAGTAGTAAACAGCAATGAGTTGTTTACCGCTGAAAAGATACAATACAATAACACTTACGATTTAAAAATCAAAGGTATACCTGTAGAATTATATGTACAGCCAGTTAGCCAGAAACATCACAGCGCAGGTATCTATAGTGTATTAGATAACAAGTGGATCACAGAACCTGTGCATGAAGAACCCACAGTGGATCCTAAAGACATTAAAAGCAAAGCACGTAGTTACTCGGGTAAGATAAACTCTGCTATGCGTAGCCAGGATCTAGCACAATGCAAAGAAGCTATGGAAGAACTTAAACGTCTACGTAAAGCAGGTTTAGAAGCTAATGGCGAGCAAAGTGTAGAAAACCTAGCTTTTAAACTACTCAGAGCCCGTGGACAAATTGACAAATTGCGTAAATACATAACTAAACTAGAGAGTGCTGAATTAAGCCTCGGAGAACACAATGAAAATTAAAGACATACTAGGCGAAGACGGTAACGTCACCGTAAAAGCTGTAAGCGGTGACCAAGCTGAATTATCTAACGGACAAAAAATAGATGCTAAAACACTAACACCGGATGCAACACACCCTGGACAGTTTAAAGCACCAGAAATGGATCCAAATGCTATTAAACCAGGTGCAGTAGTCAGCATGAGTGACCAACCCACTACTGAAGAAATGGGCGACGAAACTAAAAAAGTTTTCAAGCATCACGGAGAGCCTGTAGGTGAAATTGGTATAGATCCCGAAGCAAGTCCAGGCAACGGTAATTGGTATGTAAAACACTATGCGTCAGGACACGACACAGTTGGTTTTGATAGTGCTGAAGAAGCAATGGCCGAATTAAAGTATATTGTTAAACACCATATGGAAGAAGGGCATCAAGATTTGATTAGCCAAGGCAACCACGATGTAGGCGGAGATGCTACTGATAGTTTTATTGATCAAGTACGTGATAAAGAATTCGAACGCAAAAACAGAACTCCAAGCGGCGGAAACGGCAGTGCTATTAGCGGCAAACTTGGCGAATCCGATGAGCTAATGAAGTGGCTAACTATCGCTGGTATAAAATGAAATTAAACGAACTAATTAGTGATTTTGAAATATGGACAACCAATGAAGAGTTGTCTATATTAAAAAAGCTCAAGGAACCAGTTAAGTTGAATCAACTTAGCGAGCATGAGCAATTCAAGATTCAGGCCATGATCCGTAAAAGTTTGGTAACTAAAGTTGGGTTTAAAGATCCTACTGTGGTGGCAAATGAAAAATACAAATAAAAACAAAAAACAGCCCAAGACTAAAATCATCAAAGACTTAGCAGGGCAGTTTGAAGAAGACTTAAAACACACTATACCCTTGGCTATACAGCCCGACGGCAGTATTGTGTACAAAGGTTACATTGTTAAAAAGAATGATAGGGGCAACTGGAATTTATACTATTTGAATAGTAATACAGTTGTGGAAGAATACTATCTTAAAACCTGTGCGTTAATGGCGGCAAAAGCATATAACAAGACAGATTTAAACAAATTCTTCGAAATCAAACAACTAGACAGCAAATACTGGGCTAGCTACGCAGATAGCCAAGTATATGAAAAAAACATTAAAACTGCTAAAGATTTTAGCAGGTACATAGTTCTACTTAACAAGCTAGAGGATAGCAGGAACCGTGCTGAACAACTTCAGCAGAGAATTTCCACAATGTTTAAGTGGAGTTTTGTATAAATATACTATAGAAACAGCTTAGGGATACTACCATGCAATTAAGAGACTTATCGAAACCAATTACAAGTAAAACATTAAACGAAAGCCTAGCTAAGAAGTTTGGCTACAAACTTAACTTAGAACAGTTCAGTGATGTTCAACTAGAAGATGTGCGTAATCGTTTACGTACTGAAGTTAGCCAGTTTGAAGTTAGCGAAAGCTTCGATGGCATGAACAGTAATCCTAAATATCAAAAGACCAAGGCTCTTTTAGATGTTATCAACCAAGAGATTATGGAGCGTGAAGAAGGCATGTATGAAGGCGCAAAACCAGACTTCTTAGATATGGACAAAGATGGCAACAAAAAAGAATCAATGAAGAAAGCTATCAAAGATAAAAAAATGAAAAAAGAAAGTGCAGAAATTTATAAGTCACGTTTAAGCCAAAAGGCACAAGAGTATTCAGTTCCAGCTAGCTGGATCAAGTCAGCTATCAATCGTGTAAGTTTAGGCGAATCATTTGACCAAGAAGAATTAGTAGCAGAATTAACAACACGTTACGATTTAAAAGAAAGCGTAGCAGAACACATTGTATATCTATCAGAAGGCGAAGAAGATAAAGCTAAAGTTATTATGGCTACCAAAGATATGGTAGAACAAATCACAGGCTGGTTAGAAGACACAGCTCAATTAAAAGCTGAACAGCTTTTAGAATTATTAGACTCTATAAGAGAAAACTTTGGCAGTGATGTCGCAAGCAAGTACGAACAATCAGTTAAGCCAGCATTAGAAGGCATTTACACAGCATTAGAAAGTTCACGTCAAGGCCTACAATCTGGACTAGCACTTGTGTCAGGCGGTGAGGCTCCTACAATGGGCGCTCCAACTCCAGACATGGGAGGCGCTCCAACTCCAGACATGGCAGGTGGCGAAGCTCCTATGGGTGCTGAACCAGGCGCTGAAGCAGCTCCAGACATGGCAGCTGAACCAGATCGCATGAAGCGTGAAAGCGTCGACTACAGTCGTCGACTAGGTCAATTACTAGCATCAAAAAAAAAGTAATTCAAACAATTCGTGAAAGTATAGATCCCTTAATTTTAACATTAAGGGCTCTTCAAACTAGTGCTAACAATCAGCACTCAGAAGCTCCTATGACATGGGACGCAATCAATCAATTAGGACAACAATACGGTGCACCGGATATCGACTATGATCGATTTGCGGCACGTTGGGATGCCGATCCAGTCTTAAAACAATTAGTAGCACGTTTTGACGGACACGGTTTAGTTGTTAAAACCAAAAACAAAGAAGCAGAACCAGAGCAGGGCGAACCACAGCCAAGCATGATGGACAAGGCTGCAGAACGAGCAACAAAAGCCAGTTTTTAACTTGACATTGTGATTGATTAATTATATAATTGATCATGAGTCTATTAATCGAACGATATACCTACACTCTTATCAATAGAGAAAGTGTAGAAGGCAAGCGTTTATACGCTACACCAGATGGTAGTAAGGTTCCTAGCGTTACTACTATTTTGGATAAAACCAAACCCCAAGAAGAGAAAGATGCATTGATGGCATGGAAACGTGCCGTTGGTGAAAAGAAAGCACAAGAGATTACAACTGAAGCTGCTAATCGTGGAACACGTATGCACAAGTGGCTTGAAGATTATGTAAAGACTGGGGCTATAGGAACACCAGGGACTAATCCTTTTAGCCAAGAAAGCCACAAAATGGCTCAGTGTGTTATCGCACAAGGATTGTGTAATGTAAATGAAGTTTGGGGTGTAGAAGTTCCGTTATATTATCCAGGACTATACGCAGGCACTACCGATGCTTGTGGCTTACACTTAAACGAAGAAGCTATCTTAGATTATAAGCAAACAAACAAGCCTAAAAAAGAAGAATGGATTACAGGTTATAAATTACAGCTTACAGCCTATGCATTAGCCCATAACGAAGTGCATAAAACAAACATACGCAAAGGTGTAGTTTTAATGTGTGTTAAGCCCAGAACACCAACAGAACAGCCAGTTTATCAGGAATTTATACTTAGACCCGATGAATTTAACTACTGGGAAGATCAGTGGTGGACAAGGGTGGAACAATACTACAAGTATAACTGATAAATATCCTATATAGAGGATATTTCAATGGCCGTTTATCAAATTAGCCGCATACAGATTAGACGCGGACAAGCAAATCAAGGTACAGGATTACCGCAACTAGCATCCGGCGAAATGGCTTGGGCAATAGATACCCAAGAGTTATACATTGGCAATGGTGCAGTTAGCGAAGGCGCACCTGCTGTTGGAAATACTAAGATCCTGACATCGAATGATTTGTCTAGCCAAGCTGGATTAATTAATTCAATAAACTATACATACGAAGTTCTTGATACTGCTATTCAAACTGGTGCAACTGTTAACACACCAGTTAGCAGAACCCTACAAGCTAGATTAGATGATCAAGCAATTTTAACAAATTTTGTTACAGCCGCTGATATTACCAGTAACGATTACACAGTTGCAATACAACGTGCTATTAATCAATTGTTTTTAAATGTAAACAATGGAGTAGCTAGTACAACAGTTGGCAATCGTGTTAAATTAATCATTCCTGCAGGAACATACAACACATCAAGTCCGTTGTACATACCAAGTTACGCAACTATTGAAGGTGCTGGTGCTGATAAAACTATTATCAATTATAATCCAACTCCAACAGCAGCATTAACTGGTAGTACTACAAACAACAGCAATGTAATTACCGGTGTATCGAATGCATCATTATCAATGCTTGGTTCTACAATTAGTGGCACTAATATTCCTAGTAACACACTTATCCCAGGACAAGTTGTAACTACTAATTCTACTATTACAGGCACTACACTTACTATTGGTACACTAGTGTCGGGTGTAATTACTACAGGCATGTTAGTATCTGGTCCGGGCATAGTTCCAAACACAATTATTTTAGCCAACATATCTGGAAACGGTAGCGGTAGTACTTGGACTGTAAGTCAAAATTACAATGCAACTACATTAGCTGGACAAACAGTAACAGGCACTGGTGTAGTGTTATCTGGAGTGTACACTGGCTCTATTGTAGCAGGCACTGGATCTTATCTAGGTGAAGGTGTGTTAACAGTTACTAGTGTTACTTCGGGTGCAATACAAATAGGACAACTAATTACAGGTACAGGCATTGAAGCTGGGACTTACATTACTGGTTTTATTAATGTTAACAATTCTAATGGTGTTACATCGTGGACTGTTAATAATAGTCAAACTGTCGCTAGTACGCAAATAACAGCTACTGGGTTTGTTACAATCACAAACGCGGCCACAGCTACTAGTTCTAGTACAATTACATTTTCAGTAGTTACTAATGGTCCTGCTGTACAATTAGTATGCGATGTTAATAATGCACCTGGTAATATTAGTCAAACAACTAGTGGTAACCAACCAAAACATATTTCTTTAAAAGGCATTACTGTACAAACAAGTACAGGTTCAAATACTTGTTTACAACTAGATGCAGTTAAAGACAGCATATTTGAAAATTTAAAATTAGTAGGCGGAAATGCCGGAGTTACACCAATTGATACTCTTAGTACAGGTATGGCTTTAAATGCGTTTTCAACATTATTAACTTGTGAAAATAACATTTTTAAAGATATAGAATTTAATAATTTTACATTTGCCGTGTATGCTTATCAAGATATATTAAACAACATATTTGACAACTGTTACGTTAAAAATTCTTATCAAGGATTTACATTGGGCTACAACTATTATAGTCAGTTTAACGAAGCTGATTATTATGTTTCCGCAACTTCATCGACTTTGTTGTACGGTCCGCGTCAAACACAAATTATAAATTGTAAATTTTATAACATATACAAACGAGCTGTGTTCCTTGGTCTAGGCTATGGAAATACTGTTCAAAGCCCTAAATTAGTATTAGTAGGAAATAATGGCGGTGCATCGACAACACCGATTACTCCTCAAATATATTTTTATTCTCAAGGTAATACAGTAGAAAACGTATACTCGGATCGAACATCGCTATTAGATACTAGCTCTGATTTAACAAGCGCATATATTCCAGAAACAAGTGGTTGGATTTCAAACAATACATTTGGTGTAGCTAATAAGATTACACTTAGTTATAGTTCTGCTACAACAACTGTTGGGTCGCTAGTACTAGGACAAATTTATACCATTGCATCGTTAGGCACTACAACCAACACACAGTGGAATACTATAGCCGGTACTGTATCTCAAAATTACCTTGTTGGCAGTCAGTTTACCTGTGCTAATGTAGGATCTGGTTTAGGTAACGGCACAGTAGTAACACCGACATTTGCATTTAGATTGCCAGTAGCTACAGATGAAAGTGGTAACACAAATGGTAGTGCAGTATATACTATCGATTATTCATATGTTAGTACACAAAACAATTTTGTTCGCAGAGGTACAATGACTCTTAGTGCTGATGCACACAATATTGGCGGTACCAGTTACATATACCCAATTCAATTAAGTGACGAATATGATTTTGGTGGTGCCGATGCCGCTTATGCAAATTCGTTACAATTGGATTTCTCGGCGGTCTATTTAGATTCAGCAGGCAACATATACAATTCATCCGATGCTTCGCCTCCTAGCTCAATTCAAATTCAGTATAATAATTTATTGAGCAGTGATACTGGATCGTTTACATACACGTACAGCGTGATATTTACCAAGCCATATTAATAGACTTTAGTAATAAATGCGTATATAATTCGTGTTGTTACTATGATAAAATATATCTCGGTGCCGGCTGAAACGTAAGAAATCCCCGTGGAAATCAACGACTAACATTTAGTTGTCGGTCGATTTAGTCACCACTAAATACAACCTAAAGTATTTTAATCAGAACAACCTATAAGAAAAGAGCAATGACCAAAATAACAGTTATTAAAAGAAGTGGGCACAAAGAACCGTTAGCAGTAGAAAAATGGCAAGCCCAGGTAGCGAAAGTATGTAAAGGTATAGCTGATGTTAGTCAGAGTATGATTGAGATTAAAGCTCAATTACATTTTTATGATGGCATCACTACCGCTGAGATAGATGGCATTACATTACGAGCAATAGTAGATCTTATCGACGTAGAATCCAATCCAGATGTTGGACACACAAATTATCAATACGTGGCTGGCAAGCAACGATTGAGTATGTTACGTAAAGATGTCTACGGCGATTATCAAGTACCTCACCTTTATTCTATTGTAAAAAAGAATGTTGAAGTGGGTTTATACACACCCGAACTATTACAGTGGTACACAGAGGATGATTGGAACAGAATGAATGATATGCTGGATCATGAAAAAGATGAACAGTATAGCTATGCAGCCATTGAACAGTTAATAGAGAAGTACTTGGTACGCAATCGTGCGACAAAGGAAATTTATGAAACACCACAAATTAGATACATGGTTGCATCGGCTACAATCTTTCATAAAGAAGAGCCCAACTCAGCTCGTATGCGTTATATTAAAGAGTATTACCATGCCGCTTCAGATGGTTTGTTTACTTTGGCTACTCCTGTGCTTGCGGGTCTTGGAACTCCTACTAAGCAATTTTCTTCTTGCGTTCTTATTCGTAGTGATGATGATTTGGATTCCATTTTTGCCAGTGGTGAAATGATGGCCAAGTATGCTAGCAAACGTGCTGGCATTGGTTTAGAAATTGGTCGCTTACGTCCATTAGGCTCACCTATCCGTGGCGGAGAGATTATGCACACTGGCATGATTCCATTCTTAAAGAAATGGTTCGGTGACCTTCGTAGTTGCAGTCAAGGAGGTATTCGTAATGCAAGTGCTACAGTATTTTATCCAATTTGGCATCACCAGTTTGATGACCTTATTGTGCTTAAAAACAATCAAGGTACAGAAGAGACAAGGGTTAGACACATGGACTACGGTGTTGTGTTATCCGCCTTCTTCTGGAGAAGATTTAAGAACAAAGAGAATATAACATTCTTTGATCCAAATGAAGTACCTGACTTGTACGAAGCATTTTACAAAAATACAGAACGATTTGAGGAACTGTATGTAAAATACGAAAAGCGTACAGACTTGCGTAAAAAAGTAATGACTGCTGAAGAAGTATTCAAAGGCGGTATACTTAAAGAACGTACAGACACAGGACGTATCTATCTTGTGTTCATTGATAATGTAATGAATCAAGGACCATTTGATCCTGAGTACCATACTATCTACCAAAGCAACTTGTGTTGTGAGATCCTACTACCTACAAAATCTTTCAAACGTCTGGATGACGCTGAAGGTCGCATAGCGTTATGTACACTAGGATCAATCAACTGGGGAGCCTTCCGTAATCCAGAAGACATGCGTCGTGCCTGCCGTATTCTACAGCGTAGTCTATGCAACATACTTGATTACCAAGACTTCTTATCAATCCAGAGCAAGCTATCTAACGATGAAATACAACCATTAGGTATTGGTGTAACTAACCTAGCCTACTGGCATGCTAAACGTGGATTAAAGTATGGAGAAAAGGATGCCTTACAAGATGTTAAATCTTGGATGGAGCATCAAGCGTTTTACTTAACAGAAGCTACAGTTGAATTGGCACGTGAACGCGGTCCTTGTCTAGACAGCGCACGTACACGTTACGGACAAGGCATATTCCCGTGGGAAACTCGTGCCAAAGGCGCTAACGAACTAGTAGACTTTAAACCTGAACTTGACTGGGAACCACTACGTGATCAAATGAAACTACACGGAGTACGTAATGCTACCCTAATGGCTATTGCACCAGTTGAAAGCAGTAGTGTTGTTATAAACAGCACTAATGGAATTGAAATGCCTATGAGCTTGATTAGCACAAAGGAAAGTAAAGCTGGATCGTTTACAC
>Ga0214166_1001065_pt1 | contig 12518 bp, 11 predicted proteins | sample TroBogepilimnion_27_FD_153005 | JGI IMG/M metagenome (GOLD analysis project Ga0214166, IMG submission 153005) | Freshwater microbial communities from Trout Bog Lake, WI - Practice 18AUG2009 epilimnion v3 | ecosystem: Environmental > Aquatic > Freshwater > Lake > Epilimnion/Euphotic zone ...
CTGGGAAATTTTGGGTTGTAGCGGGTTTTAACGCTTCAGCGGTGCTGGGGGGCTTCAGCAGCACCCGCATTGCAGCGGTTCCGGTCTTAGAGATTTGCGATCTGCCTGCTCTATAGCTGCCGCTGGCAACTAGGGATCGACCGGTGGCTCTATGACCACCCAAATCGGCCTCAAACGCTCATATTCAGCCAGAGCGGCCACTCGGGTTTAGCCAAAGCAGCCGTTCGTTGTGAGGTCCTGCAGTTCACGTTGCATCAGGTAGGCTCTGTGTGATTCGGGGGATCTTCTGCCAGGCCTTGACCGCGTCTTCGGTGCCATGAAATGCCTTGACACCAGCCACCGGTGAAGCATGCAGAAATGCAAAGCCTTGGCCACCAGCCCAGATCGCGCAACGCCTGGGTACAGCGCGGCGCAATGCCGTCAGGTAGAGGCGTGCCACATCGGGACGCAGCACTATGCTCGCCGAGATCGCAAGCACCGTAATATTCCAATCCTTGACCGCCTGCACCACGTCAGAGACCGGTGTCTGGGCACCCAGATTGAAACAATCTGCACCTTGCAACGTCAGCGCTGCCTGCACCGATAGCAAGCCCAATACATGCGATTCGCCAGGCGGCGTGGTCAGCAAGACGCGCTGCTGCAAGTCCTTTGGCTGTCGCCCGAGCAAGTGACTCTGCACAAGGGCTTGCACGGCATCGGAGTAATGATGCTCGGCGTGTATGCCAAGGCGACCGCCAGCCCAGGCATCACCCACCGCCTGATTGAAAGCGGGCAGCCGGTGCAGCGCAAACTCGGCCAGACCGTCCGCCTCGATCAACTTGGCGATATAGCGGCGCACTGTCCCGGGCACACTGTCGGGCGCCAGACAGGCCAGCAACTGCTGCGCCGCAGCATCCAACACCGGCGCGCCCGGCTCGGTAACGCCGCTGGCCAGCAAGCCCTGCAACTGTTTCAAAGACAAGGGCACCAGTTTGCCGGGGCGCAGGCCTTGCGCCATCAACTGCTTGATCAGTCGCAGCTTGGGCAAGTCTTTGGCTTGATCGAGGCGCTGTCCGCGCGCACCGCGTTCGGGCACAGGAAACTGGTAGCGCAGCTCCCACTTGCGCAGCACTTCGCGTGACAGGCCGGTGGCCTGCTCAATCTCGGCTTGGTTCATTGCGGATAAGTGTACAAGGATTAACCCTTAAGCGCCCCATATTTATGTCCTGGACAAACAGTGTATAGTGAAGTATGCAAAAGGTTGGGCCTTTGCGAACCAATCAACAAAAAGATCGGATCCGGGATACCGATGATGCACCCAGCTATCAGTTCAGGTAGTGCAAACAAAAGCACTGTTCTTGTCGTGGACGACAATCCTGACATCCGTCGGTTGTTGCGTGTCTTTCTTGGCAAGAAATACCAGTTTCTGGAAGCTGAAAACGGCACCGCCGCCGTGGCGCTGACCCAACTCCATCTGCCACAACTGATCCTGCTCGACGTCAGGATGACTGGCGAAATGGACGGCTTGCGGGTGCTCAATTTCGTCAAGGGTGACACCAAGCTCAAGGACATCATTGTTGGAATGATCACCGCACGCGGCCAGACCACGGACGAATTGGATGCGCGTCAGCGCGGTGCCGATGCATATTTCATCAAGCCCTTTAGCCCGCGTGACGTGGTCGCTTGGGTCGCAAGCAAACTCCAATGAGCTATCTCAAGTCATCGACGCGCTTGTTCCTGCTGGTAGGGGTGTTGTCGGCCCTGCTGCTGGCTATTGGCAGCCTGGGCCTGTATGGCATCACGCAGTCCAACGCTGCCTTGAAGACCGTGTACCAGGACCGCACAGTCGCCATCGGATTGCTAGGCGACATGCAGCACCAGCTATTGCGCGGCCGCTTATTGATCGATGCCAGCGTGCTGGATCCAAGGCCACAGGTGATTGCAGGCAATCTCGCTGAACTGACGAGCACTGCGGCCGTCACCAGCAAGACGTGGGCTGCCTACAAGGCCACCTACCTCACCAAAGAGGAAGAAAAACTCGCAGCCAAATTTGAACAGGATCACATCAACTTCGAGCAGCAAGGTCTGGCGCCAGCCGTGGCGGCCCTGCGTGCCAATGACATTACCAGCGTTCAAGGCTTGATCCGCGACAAGATCCACCCTCTGGACGCAAACTTGCAACTAGGCCTTGAGGGCCTGATGCAGATTCAGCTAAGCGTAGCAAAGCAGGAATACCAGGTGGCAGTGGATCGCTATGACACGGTGCGGTTGGTATCCATGGCTGCCATCGCCAGCGGCGTGCTGTTTGCGATACTGACCGGTCTGGCAGTTCTGCGTGCGCGTCGCCAGGAACTCATGGTCGCTCTGGAACGCCAATACCACGCCGATATGGCGCTTCAACTGGAGCAGAAGAACAAGCTTTTGCAAGCGCTCGAAGAGAGCGAATTCCGGTGGAAATTTGCCATCGAAGGCGGTGGTGACGGTGTTTGGGACAGAGACCTGCAAACCGGTCAGGAAAGCTATTCCCGGCGCTGGAAAGAGATGCTGGGCTATGCAGAGGATGACATCCTGCCTGATCACCGGGAATGGGAAAGCCGAATTCACCCCGATGACATGGAAGCCGTGCTAACCAGCGACGCCGACTACATCGCCGGCAAGGCGTCGCGCTACGAGTTTGAATACCGCCCACGCTGCAAGGATGGGAGTTACAAATGGATCCTGAGCCGCGGCATGATTGTCAGCCGGGACCCAAGCGGCAAGCCACTACGTGCCATCGGGACACACACAGACATCACGCAGCGCAAGAAGTCAGAAGACGCCATCCGTTTGGCTGCCAAGGTCTTCAAGCATGCTCTCGAAGGGATCATGATCACCGCGCTGGACGGCAGCATCATTGAGGTCAACGGCGCCTTCACCACGATCACCGGCTACAGCCGCGACGAAGCACTGGGCCAGAACCCGCGCTTGCTCAGTTCCGGGCGCCACAGCAAAGAGCATTACCAGCAAATGTGGCGCGATCTAACTCAGAAGGGCATCTGGGTCGGAGAAAACTGGAACCGGCGCAAGAACGGTGAAATCTATGCGCAGGCGCAGAAGATCAGCACAGCGTGTGATGAGAAAGGAAGGCCTCTGCAGTACGTCTGTCTGTTTTCGGACATCACCGCAGCAAAAAATCACGAACAGCAACTCGAATGCATAGCCCGCTACGATAGTCTGACCAAGCTTCCCAACCGCGCACTGCTGGGGGAGAGCCTGGCGCAGGCCTTGATGCAGACCCGGCGCCGCGGCCAGCACCTGGCTGTGGTCTTTATCGACCTCGATGGATTCAAGGCTGTCAATGACACGCACGGCCACGATGCCGGGGACCATCTGCTGATCACGGTGGCTGAACGCATGAAGGCGGCGCTGCGTGATGGTGACATCCTGGCGCGACTGGGTGGCGACGAGTTCGTTGCCGTGATGCTGGACTTGGCCGATGTGGACGCCAGCGCACCGATGCTCAACCGTCTGCTCGTCGCAGCAGCGAAGGAGATTCATTATGACCAGGCGCGGCTGCAGGTTTCCGCCAGCCTGGGAGTCGCTTTTTACCCGCAAGCGATAGAGCAGACCCCCGACATTGATGCAGAGCAGTTGCTGCGCCAGGCCGATCAGGCCATGTACCAGGCCAAGCAAGCCGGCAAGAACCGCTATTGCATTTTTGATGCCGAGCAGGACCGCAGTGTGCGTGCGTACCATGAAAGCATAGAAAGTATCCGCCGCGCGCTGGTTGAACAGCAACTGGTGCTGGAGTACCAGCCCACCGTGAACCTGCGTACCGGCGAAGTGATCGGCGTCGAAGCCCTGATCCGTTGGATACACCCGCAGCGCGGCTTGCTGCCACCCGCAATCTTTCTGCCAATGATTCAGGACCATCCGCTGGCCATCGAGGTGGGTCAGTGGGTGATTGAGAATGCTTTGCTGCAAATCGAGCGCTGGCAACAGGTCGGACTCCATATCCCGGTCAGCGTCAATATCGGGGAGCGTCATTTGATGGGACCTGATTTTGTACAGCTCTTGCGCGAAGTGCTGGCCACACATCCGGGGATCAAGCCCGGCAGCCTGGGGCTCGAAATACGGGAAGCCTGCGCGGCCGACGATGTGACCAAGGTATCCCAAATCATCCAGAAGTGTCGGGCCATAGGCGTGGAGTGCACACTTGACGACTTTGGCAGCGGCAGTTCATCGCTGACTTGCCTGAAAAAACTGCCGATGAAATATCTCAAGATTGAGCAGAACTTTGTCCGAGACATGCTTGGCAGCAGCGACAGCCTGCTGATTCTGATCGCGGTGCTCAAATTGGCCGGTAGTTTTGACCTGAAGGTGATTGCCGAAGGGGTTGAGACTGTCGAGCATGGCTTGATGCTCTTGCAACTTGGCTGCGAGTTGGCGCAGGGCTATGGTATTGCACACCCGATGCCGGCTGATGAATTGCCGGGCTGGATCAAGCAATGGAAGCCTGATCCCGCATGGGGCGATGTGGCGATGGCGCCATGCTAGGGTTTCTCCGACTCCATTTGCCGCAGTGCACGATGGGTCGCATCGGGCGGACACCTGAACCCACATTTCCCCGTGGTTTTTGGAGAAGGCTGCTATGTGCCCTTATGCCGAGCTCGGCATAAGGGCACGTTGAAGTCCGCCACGAACTGCTTGAAAGGGCAATGAATTGGCCAACCCGTAAGCTGACTGTCGTGACCGGCGGCAACGTGTCTATTGTTGTCGGTCACCAACACAAGTCCAGGCATCAACTTCTCGCAGTGCCTATCGTGTGCGGTGCCGTTTCCTATGCTTTGCTGCAACCCTTCCGGTTCTGTTCTCAGTCTGTCATCGTTCCGAATGTAAAAGTCATAGGGAGAGAATTAAAGCGGTTGCAGCCTCGTCCCGTCTACCATCTCAAATTGTCCGATCAAGCTCTAAGCAAACGACCTTCTGTACAGATGCCTTGTTGAATGATCTCGGGGATGCAAGTGTGTTCGACGGCGAACGCGTCGTTGTCTGTGTAGCCCACTTCCTTCGTCATGTAGTCCAACCAACCAAAACTGTTGGTTAGCGGCTCTACGCGGACTTCGTCGTGGCCAAAATCGCAGTCATGCCAAGCCTGTGCAATGAGTGTGTCTATGCTGGCCAGTTTCTCTACAGGGACATTGCCGACGGCAATGTGAAAGTGGGGGCGTTTGTGTGTGTTGCGGCCTTCGATGGCAACAAGTAGCAAAGGCTTGGCCCAGTGCTTCTTGTTCTTGTGCTTCGATTGATTGCCGTAGAGGTAATGTGTAAGTCGTGCTTCGAATCGGAGTGCAGTGCTGCGAATGGTCTGATCGGTCAAATGCTGGTCAAACTCGTAAATGTCGCTGCTGTCGTTTTCAAAGCGGCGCACCCGAATGCGTGCGTGCTTCTTGAGCGTCAATGTGGCGGCGGTCGTCAGATACGGACCATAGCGGCGTGCCAACTCCCGGTATGCGTCTTGCAGTGCTGTCCCAAATCGTACTTCTTCCATTTTTTAGTCCCTCATAGCTATTTACCTGAGTTCTTGGTAATGGCGGTAGATCACGAACGCGACAGGAAATTATCCCGGCAGCTGCACGCCGTTTTTGGTCCTTTTCCTGCGTCAGCAGTACGTCAAAACGCCCCTACAAGCGGCGCAAACTGGCTGCCAGCTGCATTGAGTGCTGGGCGGGGCGCAAAGCGCGTGCTGGGATTGTGCGAAAAACGGCAAAAATTGCCAGGTGCAAGGAGCGGGAGTGCTGTTGGTGCCTGCCACTAAGCCAATCTGCACCTGGGTTATCGCTTAAATTAAGTGATAGACGGGCTTCCGCATATTGCGCCATCGAAACGCGGAGGCCACTATTTTGTAGTGGGTAAGGGGTAGGTAGCCACGCAGTTTTTTTAACGGCCTCGACGTTTCGATGCAAATTGCCGCAAAGTTCAGTATTCGTCCGGCAGCAACAAACAGGTTGAACTGCGATCTGCCTCGGTAATGATCCAGACCTTGCCCTGTTTGAACTGGTACGAGCTGAAAACACGCAGATCATGCTTGATGCCATGCACATTTGCAGCGACATCATCGGCATCCAAATTTCCAAAGTCACCGCCAGCATGCCGACCGATCAAAGCGAGCGGGTCAATGCTGTGCTCTTCAAAAAACTGCAAAGCGCCCGGTGTTGCAACGACTGATCCCAACTTAAATAGCGGCATGTGTGCTCCTGAATGTGTAGCACACAAGTTATGTTCAATCTTCAGTCTGGGCAACCGGAATCAGGCTGGTCTGTTGGGCGCTTCGTGGCTCTTTTCTCACGATCACAAGTTTTTTCGTGATCGCCACGGATTCCGGTTGTCCATTTCACAGCCTGAAAACAAACTTGCATTTCCACTAACTACTTGAAGGAAATGAGATGAGTGCATTGGCAAAATTGAAACTCGTGAGCGTTGCAGCAGGTCAGAAATCTCCGACCGTCTTGCGTCGCAACAAGCTGACCGCGCATTTGGTCGAGCAGATTGCTATGGCAAAAGCGCAGACCGCTGGCGAAATCTACGCAGGCAAACGTGTGAAGTTTGTTGCAGATGCCGAAACCGGCGAGCGTACACAGGTCGAGGTGTCCAAGCGCGTGAAGCAATGGTGGTTTACTGCACCGAACGGCAAGTTGGCCTTGGCACTTCGGTATGGTGCAAAGCCGATTGAAATCGTCAAAGGCAAGAACGCGGTAGAAATCGCTGACATGGCCGAACTCATCACCACGCTTGGTGTCATTAAAGACGCAGTGAATGCGGGTGAACTGGACACGCAGATGGAACAGGTCAGCGGTGCTTTGCGTGCTGGCTTTGGCAAGAAGAAGAAATAAGCGGTGCTGCGGTGAACACCTACCAAGCCCGTGTCCAAGTTTCGTCACCATCGGGCCACGGCAAGATGGTTGTTTGGGCGCACATCGATGCAGCAAACACCATCGCAGCCAAGTCGCTGCTTGAAGCCCAATACGGTCGCGGCAATGTCATTGGCGTGCCTGTGCTGGTGCGATGACTAAGCCCCCAAGCCCCCGATAAATACATATTTGGGGGCTTGATAATGAGACTGGACGAGATTAAAAACGGCAATGCCGCCGAGAAGCGAGTGGATCGCTTAAAGGCAAACGCCAAGGCAGCGAAGGACAGAGCGAAACAGATGAAAGTGCAAGCCGACACGAGCGCAGAGCAGTTGAAGATGCGGCAATCACGAGACAAGCTGGCGCAGTTGCATCGGTCAACAGTCGGAACAACTATCAAGCCACACGTTTGATCGTGCATTTTGATCGAGAGAGGACGACGAGAAACGGATCGTGGCGCCATCGTTGCAAATAATGAGGAATTTTTTGAGCGTCATCATGATTGCAACGAAAAACGATATGGACTGTCAGAGTGGCTGTACGCAATTACGTTAAAGTTGTGGCAAGTCGAAAAGCGAGCCTAGGTGGAGCGTGCTGCCGCAACTTTTTTAGCAGATGCCGCAATGTGCGACAAAATTGTGACAGCTACTGTCACACTGTTTCACCCTTGTCACAATTTTATATTTCTGCAATTTTTTCTGTTTAAAAACAAGGACTTACAATGACAATCATTAAGCAAGCTGATTTAATTGAGAGCGTAGCAGCAGCTTTACAGTACATCAGCTACTAAAGTTGGTACAAAATCTCCTCTGTAAGCATTTGATTTATTTGTACTAAATTGCTTTTTTCCGCGTTTTTTGCGGAAACTTCAAAACGTCACAATTTCCCCGGTTTTGCTCATTTTTTATGCAGCTCTTTTTTTATGCATTTTTCTGCAAAAATAAAGAGGTTGCCCAAACTAACATAACAGTACATAGTGTGGTCAGCAGTCAACTTTTGTGTAACAAAATTGTGACGTTGTGCTGATTTCATTCGAGGTGTACTCATGGCGACAAAAAGCGATGGCCTGCTGCTACGCGGAAACATCTGGCACATACGCAAGATGATCAATGGCGAACTGATCGCCGAATCCACAAAAACGCGCAGTAGAAAGCAGGCAGAAGCAGTGCTTGCCAAGCGACTTAAAGAGGTCCATGACCAGACCATGCTTGGTACAAGGCAGTCGGTTTTGGTCAAAGATGCCATCGACATGTTCTTGGAGTCTCGTGTCGGTACCAACGGATACATGAGTGCAGTTGTAAAGCTTCGCCTATTTGCCCCGCTAAACAAGAACAAGTTCGAATCTGTCACTGCCAAGGACGCAAGGCAGCTGGCAATCAATGCAGTCGCAGCAAACAAATTCACGATCAACACGGTCAACGTATCCATTGTTTACTGGAACGCCGTGATAAATTTCCTGAGTGAAAACAAGTACAAAGTACCTGAAAAATTGAAGAAACTTACCGGGGGTGGCGGTCGCATTCGGTTTCTCACCAATGACGAAGAAAAAGCCCTGCTGGCTCAACTTGACCCGAATGTCAAGGATGCAAACGGGGCATTCGTTTTTCGAGAAAGGCGTAAGGCGCAGGACAATTACGACTACGTCATCGCCTGCCTACACACTGGCGCCCGTGACATGGAAGTAGCCAGCATCAAGATGTCGCAGATAGACTTGCCAAACAACACATTGACCATCGTCAGAAGCAAGGGTGGGCTGAACACAACTTTCACCATGACTAAAGCATTGCGGAAAACGGTTGAACGACGCATTGCTTTTGGACTTGTACCACGCAACATCGGCCAAGGGCCACAAGGCCGGGCGGTAGATGGCTATTTGTTCCCGGCAAAATCACAAGCAAAAAGCAACAAAGATTGGCTTGCTAACGCTGCGGAGCGTGCTGGTATTGAAGACGTCAGCCCCCATGTGTTTCGGCATACATACGCGGTAAACATGCTAAAGGCAGGCATAAACATCGTTGAGGTTCAGCATCTTCTTGGACATAAAAATCTCAGCAGTACCCAGGTCTATCTGCATGTACTTCCACAACTGGCTGCAGCTAGGGCTGCCAATGTGTTGAACGAACGTATTTGAGGCGGCCTATCACTCAATTTAAGTAATAGCTCTGACCTTGCGTGAACATTGACGACGGTCACGAAGCACAATTGTCGTCAGAATATAAGAGCCGGCGACAGTCTAGACGCCGTTTGAACCGTTCTTGACGCCTTTAAGCCATGGGCGATCTCCATTTTTGCCAAGATGGCGGTGCTGGCTGGGCATCTTGAAGAAAAACGTGTAATCCTGGCATTTTGGCACTGCCAAGCCACCCGACCCCTAGCCCCTCGCTTTTAACGGCCTCGACGTTTCAATCGGAAATTGCATTTTGACCAAGCTCGTGCGGCTGTATGCTGACTGGGCGTGACAGTCAACGCGCCAACCTGCATCAAGAAATGGAAATGCTACATGCCAGAACTTGACGACACACATACCAGCCAACGGCTGCAATGGCGTATTGACGAACTGGAGGCTGGTGCCGAGATTGCAAAGCGTGACATCAATGCGGTGCTTGACGAGCCGCAACAGCAAGAGTTGGCGTCCGAGCTTGTGGCAATGCAAGCGTTGAAAAAGCTGAGCAGAGCAAGAACGGACGAGGAGAAAAAAGCGGCGGGCTGGAAGACGATTCGAGAAATCAGAATCGAGGTGCTAAAGCGGGCGTTGGCACAGGCTGGGACAAGAGAATTGGGTGCGTGGAAAAAGAAGGTACATGATTCGGAAGTCCGTGGAGCAAAAATCTACCTGGAAGCATTTATCGAGGCAAGGAAATCTGGAAAGACGTCCCACGCTGCACACACCTGGGCCAACAACGCATTGACGCGAGCCGGATTGCAAAGAAGGGACGGGCGTGTTGTCGGGGACAGAAGTCCAAGGGACAAGGCAGTTCGGGAACTGGAAGAAAAAATCCTGCAACGGGCAAGGTCAGAAATGACGCCAGACGAACTTAAACAACTTGAGTGGCACGAAGAACATTTGAAGGAAGTTGCAGCCAGACGGCAAGGCCGAAAAGACTGAAGTGGACCCCAGAGTCAGGACAGACTTGAAGGTAGTTTAAGTTGCACTCGACTTCTCGCAGCTGGACGGCGCTGCCCCGGTTTTTGCAATTGGTATTGCTGGCTCATTCTCAATCCTGACTTCCTCGAACTCAGTCCCGCTGGAGCGAAGCGGAACTGGGAGTCTTTCTTTGGTCCGATATTTATCCACGATCATCGCACCGCCGCCGCTTGACGTCTTGTGGACTTCCTGCGGGGTTTTATTTCCCAAGGACTGGTGCGGGCGCTCTGTGTTGTAAAGGGCAAAGTATTTCGTCAGCCCAATCAGCAGCTCGCCCATCGTGGCGTAGCCGTTGAGATACACATCTTCGTGTTTGACGCTCCTCCAAAGACGCTCGACAAAAATGTTGTCATAGGCCCGGCCCCGACCATCCATGCTAATGGTGATACCTTCGCGCTTGAGCACGCCCGTGAAGTCATCGCTGGTGAATTGGGTGCCCTGATCGGTGTTGAACACCTCGGGCTTGCCGTGCTCGCGCAAGGCGTCCTCCAGGCAGTCCACACAGAAGGCGGCCTCCATGCTGTTGCTGATTCGCCAGCTCAAAACGCGCCGGGAGTACCAGTCGATCACAGCCACCAGGTAGGCAAAGCCGCGCTCCAGCCTCACATAGGTGATGTCCGTACTCCAGACCTGATTAGAGCGCACCACAGGCACGCCACGCAGCAAATAAGGGTACACCTTGTGCTTGGGGTGCGCCACGCTTGTGTTCGGTCCTGGGGCCATCCCAGCCAGGAACATCGAGCGCATCAGGCGCTGCACCCGCTTGCGGTTGACCCGGTGGCCACAGCGAAACAAGTGCACCACCATCTTGCGGCTGCCGTAAAACGGATGGCGGGTGTATTCCTCATCGATCAAGCGCTTGAGCACCTCATCGACCTCGACGAACACCACTGCCCTGCGCTTGACGTAGACCGTTGTGCGTGACACGCCAGCCAGTACGCATTGGCGTTTTTGCGTCACATCGGCATGAACGCCAATCCAGCCTTGACGGATCACGGCAGGCTGATTCCTGACTTTTTTTTGAGCCAGTCGAGCTCCATCTTGAGGCGCCCGATCTCACCGTAAAGCCTATCAGGCGCGCTCTCGGGCGACACCGCTTTGGGGCCACGCTTTCCTTCGAACAGGCTCTTAGCCTGGGCTTGGATCTCACGTTTCCATTGTCCAACCTGCATCGGATGAACCCCATGTTCCTGCGCAATCTGGTTGACGGTCTTCATCCCTGCCAGGGCTTCCAGACCCACCTTCGCCTTGAACTCCGGCAGGTGCACGTTGCGTTTCTTCTTCGATTCACTCATTTGGATTACCCGTTTCTTTCGGCAGTGTCCCACTTAAACCACTGTCCCAAATTCCGGGTCCACTTCAGACCGAACCGATTGATCGGTCGGTTGGTCATTTGAACAGGCGACAGGAACTTGGCGTAAGGCGGTAAGCAGGTGCAGACAGCCCTGATGCTTGTGGCGAGAGGCCATGTTTAGCTAAAAGCACGGTTTTTGCCAAGGGGTGTCTGAATGTGCAAAAACCGTGCTTTTACAAAAACCCATGTCCTCGCTCGCGGTCATCCCCCAGTCCTCGACCAAACCGACCATGTTCAGACCAATTCGACCGCTGCACGCTTCTGGTTGTCGTTCACGTCGATGTATGCCTGTGTGGTTGAGATGTTCCTATGCCCGGCCAGCGACATGAGCACGCGTACGCCAACGCCCTTGCTGGCCAAGTTGGTGATGAACGACCGGCGACCGCTGTGGCTGCTGGCACCCTCGATGCCGACTGCACGGTAAAGATGGTGGAAGTGCTGGCATAGCGTGTTGGCATCAAAGCCTTCCCGCATCCGCTTTTGCGTGTAGAACAGCTTCTGCTCGTGGTTGGCAGGGGTATACAGGGTCAGATATTTCGTCAGCTCCTTTTGCAGCTTTTCGCCAACAAAAACGACCCTGGCGTAGCTGCCCTTCGTTTGGTCAGCGTCCAAGCGGATTTCGGCTCGCACGCTGCCGTCCGCGTCCAGCACATCGTTGATGCGTAGCGCCGCCACCTCCCCAACGCGCAGTCCCGCCAAATGCGTGATCAGCAGCATGGCGCGGTTGCGTGCTGCGTGCTTGCGCGTTGCCACATAGTCCAGCACGCGGCGCAGTTCTTGCTGGGTCAGTGTTTTTGCTTGGCTCATTTGCGCTCTCTTCCGACAATCAAAGTTAAACAGAGCTGTAGTGTGTTTTCTTTGGTTCGGTTCGGGCAACCGCTGCAACGAGTCCGGGCAAAGCGGCGGGTTTCTATGCAGATCAACGACTTGCCACGCAGATCAAAGCTTTTACATATTTCCTTTGGTCTTGCCCCCGCCCTACCGACGGTCGCGCAAATCCCACGCTTTGTGCCAGCATGCAGCCCAGCCCTACAAGCGTTTTGCGCGGCGTCCAGCTACCCGCGTATGTGCGGCTGGGAAATTTTGGGTTGTAGCGGGTTTTAACGCTTCAGCGGTGCTGGGGGGCTTCAGCAGCACCCGCATTGCAGCG
>Ga0214166_1001066_pt1 | contig 12515 bp, 10 predicted proteins | sample TroBogepilimnion_27_FD_153005 | JGI IMG/M metagenome (GOLD analysis project Ga0214166, IMG submission 153005) | Freshwater microbial communities from Trout Bog Lake, WI - Practice 18AUG2009 epilimnion v3 | ecosystem: Environmental > Aquatic > Freshwater > Lake > Epilimnion/Euphotic zone ...
TATCCACCATCTTCCTTCAGCGAATCTCCAACAGAAACCGGGAGCACACCCAATTCTGCTAACCCTTGAGCCAATACAGTCTGGGCTGCGTTATTAATGTCTTTGAATTTTGCTCCAGCTTTTACAGCGTTAAATCCAGCCTTCTGAGCTTCATAAACAAGTGTGTAAATATGTCTTTGCGCAGCAGTGAACTTTCCATTGATTGGAAGTGTGCGCGTGATATCTGCCGTGTAGTGAGATTCCATTTCAATTCCAGCGTCAACAAGCATTAAATCTCCAGGGCGGACATCCCCATCATTTTTAATCCAGTGCAAAATACATGCATGCGAACCCGCCGCTGCGATCGTGTCATAACCTAATTCATTACCCTCAAGACGGGCTCTTCCAAAAAATGCAGCTTCAATGATTCGCTCACCGCGTTTAACAGAAGTTGCTGCTGGAATCGCTTTAACAATGTCCACAAACCCCCGGGCGGTCGCATCAACTGCCTTTTGCATTTCATTGATCTCGTATGAATCTTTGACTAAGCGCGCTGCAGAAAGCCAGCCGTCAAGTGCTTTTTCGCGCTTCTTATGTTTCTCAACTCTCTTATCAACAGCTTTATCGTGACCACGCAGAACCACAGTATCCGCGCCATCTCGCAAGACTCCAGGAAGAGTATCGATATGCATGACCTTGATACCAAAGCGCTTCTCTGTCTCCTCAGTTGTCATTCGGCGGCCAACCCAAAATTCACCATGTGTGGCATCTCGATAAAATTCTTCATTGTCCCGAGTTGAACGTGGGTGGATATAAAGGAGTGCTTCGTGCCCATTAGAACGAGGCTCCATAACAAGAACTGATTCGGGAACGCTTTCGCTAGCTGATATTCCAGTGAGCCAGCTAAAAGCAGAGTGAGCACGGAATCTGTAATCGGTGTCGTTGGTGCGCACTTTTAAAGCGCCAGCAGGAATGACCAAGCGTGTGCCAAAAAATTCATTTGAAAGTTTGGTACGGCGATCTCTACAGAATCGAGCAGCTTCTGACTCTTTAATGCCAACAAGAGGAGTTGGAGCCCAACCCTGTTTCATAAATTCGGCCATACCAAGAGGTGTAGGTAGGTCGTAATTACGAGTGCCATCCTCGTTCTTGCCGGTGCTACTCATAATGAAAAGAGTACCGCCTTAGAGCTGATCGCGAATAGCCCACAAATCAACGAAGACTGGGTGAGAAATAGTGGTGTTTAAGTAATCAACTCCAGAGGATCCACCGGTTCCTGTTTTATGCCCAATTGTGCGTTCAACCATTTTCACATGTCGATAGCGCCACTCTTGAATCCCTTCATCAATATCAACAAGACGCTCACAGATCATGGAAGTCTCGGGATCCTTTTGGTGGATTTCAAGCAAAACATTTTGCACTTCTTTGTTTGGCTCATAGTGCACAGCGAAGTCACGATCTAAATATTTACTAGGGATCAAGTGCCCACGCTTAGAAAAGTAAACAAGGGCAGAATCCCAAACACTTCGCTGACTCTTTATCTGATTGATCTTCTCTTGAGCATCTGGTGGCAAGTGGCCCGACATCTTTGAATCTCGTCGGCCGAGAACTGCCTCAACTTCTCTAAACTGTGCAGATTGAAAACCAGATGATGAGGCAAGAAAACTACGAAATGAATTAAATTGGCGGGGAGTCATCGTCTCCAAAATATCAATTTGTGAAACACAAACTTTAAGAATTGTACGAATCCTTCCTAAAGTAGCAAGAGAAGAGTACGTATCGCCGAGCTCAAGATTCTTCTGAGCATATTTAAACTCATGGAGTATTTGCTTGAACCACAGCTCATAGGTCTGGTGAATAATAATAAAGAGCATCTCATCATGCTCTGGACCCTCGGATACTGTCCGTTGGAGATTTAAAATCTCATCAATTGCTAGATATGAAGAATATGTGAGGGCTGACTCGTAATCGCTCATGTTACTTTCACATCTTTTGTTGAAACCTTTTCATACTGCCTTGTAGAGGTGAGATCGCGAAGACGTGCAAATCCATCCCAGATTTCAACATAACTTGTAGGAAGTGGCGAGATTGCAACGCGGATTGAATTCGGTTCCCGGTAATCAGGAATCACATTTGCAAATTTACGTAGAGCTATTGAAATTCTTTTTGCTTCAGGATGTACAAGTGAGATATGCCCACCACGTTCTGATGGAACTCTAGAAGTATTGAGTTCAAAGCCAAGCTCTTTAAGCCAAGCGTCATAGAGGGCAATCATCATCTCTGTGCCAGTTGCGCATTTGGCTTCGATTGCGTCGATGCTTGCCTCTTCGATCATTTCAAATGCAGTATTGATGCATCTCAAACCAACAATGGATGGGCTAGCAATTTGAAACCCGCGCATACCATCATTTTTTTCAAAGACTTCACCCATGGCAAATTGATCACGTTGGGCAAACCATCCCTGGATAGGGACCTGTAGCTCTTTTTGAAATTTATGTGAAACATAGAGCCACGCTGGTGCGCCGGGACCAGAGTTTCCGTACTTATATGTGCAGCCCACAACAAGATCTGCTCCGTATTTATCTAAATTGAGATTGATCGCACCTACCGCGTGGCTTGCATCCCAAATAGCAAGTGCGCCGTACTTACGAGCAAATTCTGTTAGCCCTTTCACATCATTTCTTGCTCCGGAACGATATTGAATTACTTCAAAGGTAATGAAAGCAACATCCTCTGACATATACGGTTCAAGAAGTTCAGGAGTGATCCTTTCATGTACTGCACTACTTCCCACTTCATTATCGATCTCAATCAGTTTTAGTCCATGTTTTTTTGCTAATCCTTGAAGGATGTAACGATCTGTCGGAAAGTTTCCTTTATCCGTGATAATTGTCTTTCGACCAGGACGTGCGGCAAGTGCAGCGCCAACAAGTTGATAAAAATTCACAGAAGTTGTGTCACATGCAAGAACTTGGCCAGCGGCGGCGCCTAGCGCTGCTCGGCCAATGAGATCCCCCGTTACTTCAGCTTCGTCAATCCAATCTGCCCATCCATTTACAATCTTTGGTCCCCACTCTTTAAGTAGGTAGTCGTTGACAACCGAGATCGTTTTTTTGGGAAGCCTGCCTAAAGAATTTCCATCTAAATAACATAGGTCTGGGTCATCATTAAAAAATAATTCGCGGTATTTGGCGAGAGGGTCTTTTGCATCTAGATCAAGAGCATATTGGCGATCAGTGACGTTCATAGCCCTACCTTAACCTGTAGAGATAAGAAGTAATAAGAGTTATTTAGGACTATTTGGAAGGTTAGTGGTGCCCCACGCAGTTTTATCGTGGCGATTAATAACCCACGCAGAGTAATCAGCTAATTCTGGTTGCGTAAATAGTGCTGCGCCATCTTGCCCATCAACGATAAGCGCTGTCGCAAGTGCATCTGCTAAACCACCATCTGGACCAATAACTGTTGCGCTAAGTGCCCCAATGGCAATGAGTCCTGTGTGGGGGTCTGTTATGTGTGAGCCGATCTCATAAGTGCCAGAGGTAGCTATCGCGCCATCTGAAACTTCAAATACTTTAACAACCTGAAATTTATTATCAGGATCACGAATTCCAATAGCCCAAGGCTTTCCATCCCCTAGGCCTCCTGCAACACTGATATCCCCTGCGGCATTAATCTGAATATTTTCGGCCCCATGTTTTTTGAGAATTTTGATGCAGTTATCAGCAGCCCAACCTTTTACGTAACCGGATGGATCAAATCCTTTTTTAACAGCCCACGGATCAAAAGAACCACGTGTAAGTTCCTTCGCTCGCTCACATAATTGCCAAATCTCTTGAACTAGCGTGGATGCTTGCTCAATCGTAATTTCTTTACGCCTGAGCTTGCTCACCTCGGAAGTTTCTTTAAAGGGTGAGAACAGTTCATCTATAAGTTTGACGTAGCTTTTTACTTCATCTACTCCAGCGCTAAGGGCTGCTTCATCTACCTGTGTTGATGCGGCATCAACAAAAAGGATTGTTCCCCATGTATCAATTTCTGCTTGAACTTGGGAACGAGGAGTCATTTACTTACATGCCTGCTTTTTTCAATGCTGAGACGAGTGAGTCATACCAACCTTGGGATGTATATGAGGCTCCGCCAACTCCTTGAATATTTGCAGATTGAGCTTGAAGAGTTTCTTGGATGAGAAGTGGAATTGCTTGAGAATTAATTTGCCGATCGCGCCCTGAATTTTGTGGATAGGTAAGAGCTGTTGCTCCTGTAATTTTTCCATTATTTAGAGTGATTTGTACTTGTACAGGGCCGTAGGCTGTTGGAGCCGCGATTCCGCTAAAAGTTCCTGTTACTGAAGCGCTTTGTGGAGTAGTAGGTGCTTGGGTCTGTGTAGGTGCTACAGGAGTAGTAGTTGCCTTTGTTGCGGTTTTCTTTTTCTTTGTTTTTGTTGTTGGTGTAGGCGCTGTCTGCGGTTGAGTGGTTGGGTTTGCAGGAACTGCTGTTGGCGCAGACGCAACTGGCGCCGGAGTTGTTGGCGTTGATTTACTTCCCAGCGCGCCAATACCACCTGAAGTACCAAATTGAGGTGGAGTAATTGATACAACAGCGCCAAGCCCGCCAACTGTGCCACCGAGTATGAGGAAGAGTCGCTTACTTATCATTAGTTAGTACTCCTTAGATATGTGCATTTATACCGCATGAAATTCAAACGCTTCATCGTGGAATCGATCCTTTGGAATACCAACAGAACGAGCTGCTTCTCTCACCGCATCGACAAGCGGAGTTGGCCCACACACATACACTTCCGAATCTCTAAAAGCTGGAACAAATTTAGAAATATATTTGGCGTTCATCGGGTGATCTTTTCTAGAGCCGATCAGATAATGAATTCTTGCCCCGCGCCAATCAGCAAGAGCATCGAGTTCTTTTCGGAAAATGATGTCTTTTTCACTGGAAGCTCGGAAGAGAACGTCGACATCTTTGGTTTCATCAAGCTCCTCCATAAGCGCGCGAAGAGGAGTAATTCCAACGCCACCACCTACTAGAACGATATGGCCGCGAGATGCTTTTGATGCAACAAAGGTTCCGTATGGTCCCTCGAAGAAGACTCTTGTTCCAGGTTTAAGATTTTGAATTTCAGCAGAGTGGTCACCCAGATTTTTGACCGTCACACGTAAGAATTTTTCTTGAGGAGCTGCAGAAAGAGAGTAAGGATGAGAGAGCCACCAATGGCCGGCTTGGAAGAAGCGCCAACTAAAGAACTGACCACCTTGAGCATTTAATTTATCCAAATGGCGTCCTCGCATGACGATCGAAACAATGCCAGGCCCTTCAACAACAACTTGATCGACTCTTAAGTTGTGGCGTAGTGAACGCGCTGTTGGTATGACAAAGCGCCACCACACAATAACGAAAGCTGCAGCGATGTATAAACCTTTCCAATAAATTTGATTGAGGGGATGCCCAATAAACATTGGCCCGGTAAGTACTTGGTGCATAAAGCCCAGCGCGATAGCTAGGTATGTATAAAGATGAATAGTCCACCAGGTCTCATAGGACATCTTGGCGCGTGCTTTCTTATATGAAGTAACCCCAGCAAGCATCATGAGTACAAATGCAACATCCGCAGGAATCATCCATGGATAACTAATTGTCATTCGCCATAGCTCAACTGCCGTTGATATGCGATCTCCACCTGCATAACCGAGCCCAACAAGAAGGACATGAAAGAAAATTAAATATAAGGACCAAGGCCCAAGTTTGCGATGCCACTTCACAAGTCGGTCATGACCAACTGAACGTTCAATCCATGGAATGCGCGCAACAAAAACCAAACCAACTAAAGCAAAGTATGTTCCGACAAGAGCGCCAATTCGCGAGATAGAAGTAATCGTTGGATATACGCCTCTCCAATCAGAGCGCGTAATTGTTTCAAGCTCTAAGGCGATGGTCAGACCTAAGCCGACCCCCATGAGGATCGAGGCCCAGTCTGCGTTGTGGCGTTTTCCGATCGACATGGGTGAAGTGAACCCTGCTTTCCTGTGAGCCGTGTGAGAGGGACCTCTGGGTTGGCTGGAAATGCCTCTTCGCACGCTCAAAACGGGGGCAAGCGGAGAGAATCGTTATCAAAATGTAATATAAACAGACTAGACCAAACCAAAACGGACAATTAGATTCACCCTGTTGCCTAGACCACACGCGATGGGAGTAAGCCTTGTTCCAAGTCGAACGACATGCATGGCTCATTGAGAAGGCCCGCAATGCTGGACGCCTTGATGTCACTTCATGTTCTACCGAGCTTGGCGTAACCGTTGAGACAATTCGCCGCGATTTGAATGACCTAGAAGAGAAAAATCTTTTACGGCGTGTACACGGCGGGGCAATTCCGGTTGAAGGTTCAACTTTTGAATTTAATTTGGCAACCCGCAAGGAACAGTTTGTAGAAGAAAAACGTCGAATTGCATACGGCGCGCTCGAATTCATAACCGACGCAGAGACACTTTTTTGGGATGAGGGTTACACACCTCAGCTCGCAGCCGAAGTATGGCAACCAACCCATAAAGCAACTGTCGTAACAAATGCACTTCAGACTGCTTCAATTCTTGCGGCAAAGAAAAATGTAGAAGTTATATTTTTAGGTGGAAGAGTTCGCTCCATCACAATGGCAACATCTGATGCTTGGGCCATCAGGCAGTTATCTGAACTTGTGATTGATCAAGCTGTTATTGGAACAAATGGAATTTCACTCAAAAATGGATGCACAACACCTAGCGCAACAGTCTCAGCCACAAAGACGGCAGCGATGAAGGCGTCTCACTCTTCAATTCTTCTGGTACTAAGCAATCGATTTGGGTCAGATTCATTTGTTAAATTTGCTGATGTTTCAGATTTTACAGTCGCAATTACTGATAACGACTTAGAGGAAAATACCTTTACCACTTTCACCGACGCTGGATTGAAGATCAAACGAGTATGACACTTACATACACGGCGCTGAGCACTCGCGCAATAAGTGAAAGAGAATTGCTAGGGGCTAGCTGCTCTGGCAATAACTGCACCACATCAGTAAAAGGGCGTGGTGCCAGGTAGCAAACCCGAGCACTACTGCATAAATCAAAACCCTCTATGCAAGTCAGGAGAAATATGAATATGAACACAAAGCGCGGCAAGCTAGCGATTGTGGCCGCATCAGTAACAGCAATTGTTGCTGGTGTATTCACAGTTCCAGCTCACGCTGCAACTACAACTATCAACGTGTTGATGGTTGGAAACCCACAGATGAAGGATCTGCAATCCCTTACGGACGCAAACTTCACACCAGATTCTGGAATCAAAGTTAACTACACAGTTCTTCCAGAGAACGAACTTCGCGACAAGGTAACTCAAGACGTTGCTTCAGGCGCTGGTCAATATGACGTAGTAACTCTAGGTATGTATGACATTGCTAACTGGGGCGGCACAGGAAAGCTCAAGGCAATCGATTCATATGTAGCTTCAGATTCCTCATGGAATAAGGCTGACGTCTTTCCATCAATGATTAAGGGCCTTAGTGGCGCTGATGGAAAGTTATATGCAGCACCTTTCTATGGTGAGTCATCAATGCTTATGTACCGTAAGGATCTTGCTGCAAAGGCTGGCGCAGTAATTCCTCTACACCCAACATGGCAGCAAGTCGCAACAGCGGCTGCAAAGATGAACGATCCTAAGAACGGCGTAGCAGGTATCTGTCTACGTGGTCTTCCAGGATGGGGAGAGCAATTCGCTCCACTAACAACAGTTGTTAACACCTTCGGTGGAACATGGTTCACTAAGGATTGGAAGGCACAAGTTAGTGCTAAGCCATTTAACGACGCTGTTTCATTCTATGTAAACCTTTTGAAGAAGTCAGGCGAAAAGGGTGCTACACAAGCTGGTTTCACCGAGTGCGATAACGCAATGGCACAAGGCAAGGCTGCAATGTGGTACGACGCTACTTCTGCAACAGGTTCAATTGAAAAGGCTGGATTCTCTAACTACGTTGGAAAGTTCGGTTACGCATATGCACCTACAGTTAAGACCGCCTACTCAGGTTGGTTGTGGGCATGGGCATTCGCCATTGAAGGTGCTTCAAAGCAAGCTGATTCAGCTTGGAAGTTCATTTCATGGGCAACAAGCTCAAAGTATGAAAATCTAGTAGGCGCAAAGCTTGGTTGGACCGCTGTTCCTGATGGAAAGCGCGCTTCAACATATGCAAACGCTGATTACACCAAGGCAGCTGCTGCCTATTACAAAGTAGTACTTGGATCGCTGCAACACGCTGATCCATTAAACCCAGGTGTACAACCTCGTCCAACTTCAGGAATTCAATTCGTTGCTGTTCCTGAATTCGCAGATCTAGGTACTGCTGTTTCACAAGAAGTTGCAAAGGCAATTACTGGTGGACAGACAGTTACTCAAGCTCTTGCAAAGGGACAAAAGCTAGCTGAAGCAGTTGCGGCTAAGCACAAGGCATAAATGAAGTAAAGCCCTACCTGCGGGCGTAGTAGTTTGGCGGGTGCACCTTGAGGCGCACCCGCCGGCTATTACATGTAGATTGCAATAGTTAGGCTTTAGAATTTTAGATTTAAGAGAGGAGTTAGATGTCCGCGCTCACACATTCCAAAGCTGAAAATCGCAAGCGCAGACTGCCTCTCTACCCAGCTCTAATTTTGACTGTAATTTTGACTCAGATTCCGTTCGTGATCACACTGGTTATATCCATGTTCCACTGGAACATTATTTATTCTAAAGAAACACATTTTACTTGGTTCTCAAATTTCAAAGTTGTTGCACAAGATCCAACAATGCGGGCAGCGCTTATTAACTCGATCACACTGACAACCGCCGTTGTTCTTATTTCGACCGCATTTGGCCTTGGTTTAGCACTTTTGCTTGACCGTAAATTCCGTGGTCGCTCTATTGTCCGTACCTTGCTCATCACACCATTTTTAATTACTCCAGTCGCTTCGGCGCTCCTATGGAAGCACATTATTTTCAATCCGCTCTATGGAATTCTCGATGGCTTCATTACCCAGATCTACAAAGCATTTGGTGGAAACCACGTTATCAATGCTGACTTTGTATCAAATCAACCTTTGGTTGCAATTGCGATTCCAATGATCTGGCAGTGGACACCTTTTATGATGCTGATAATTCTTGCAGGATTGCAGAGTCAGTCACCCGAAATACTTGAAGCCGCCGCGGTTGATGGCGCAGGCACCTGGCAGCTTTTCTCAAAGATGACTTTTCCTCATTTGCGCCAGTACATTCAACTTTCCATAATTCTTGGAACTATTTACATTGTTCAAAGTATGGATTTCGTATTCACGATTACCCAAGGCGGGCCTGGAACTGATTCCACAATCATTCCCTATCAAATTTATCTCACAATGTTTAGAAAGTATGAATACGGAGAAGCAGCGGCAGCTGGTGTAATCGTCGTGTTTATAACGATTGCACTCTCCACACTTGCCCTCAGGTTTACTAAAGATATTTTGGAGTCAGATAAATGATGAAGCAGAGTAAGGCTAAGTTCCTCTCGAAGTCTGGCTTAACTAGCCTTACTTGGTTTATTTCCCTTGCTTTCTTTTTTCCAATTTTCTGGATTTTACTGATCTCATTTAGGCAAGAAAAGGATGCTGGAACTTTTCCGCCGAAATGGCTTGCAACATTTAGTTTTGATAACTACTCATCGGTTTTCCAAAAAGGTGCGAGTACATTCTTGTTGAACTCGGCAATTGCATCAATTGGCTCGACAGTTATTGTGCTTATACTGGCCTATCCTGCAGCGTACGCACTCTCCATTAAACCTATTTATAAGAGTAAAGATGTACTTACGTTCTTTTTAAGCACTAAGTTTCTACCTCCCATAGCTGCTTTGTTACCTTTATATTTGATACTGCAACATTTACATGTTCTAGATAATATTTGGGCGTTGACAGTTCTGTACGTGAGCATGAATCTTCCACTGTCAGTGTGGATGCTTCGCTCTTTCCTCAAGGAAATTCCACCAGAACTTGTAGAAGCCGCTGCGTTAGATGGCGCGTCTACTCGAACTATTCTGTATAAAGTCCTTGCGCCGATTTCATTGCCAGGCTTGGCTTCTACAGCCCTTATTTGCTTTATCTTTTCATGGAATGAATTCCTATTGGCAATCAACGTGACAGGATTCCACGCGGCAACTGCTCCGGTTTATTTGGTTGGTTTTGTTACTGCAGAGGGGCTTTTCTTTGCACATCTCGCTGCTGTTTCAATTGTAGTATCTCTTCCTGTTGTTATCGCAGGTTGGACAGCGCAGGACAAACTAGTACGTGGACTATCGCTGGGCGCTGTGAAGTAATGTCAAGACTTTCTAATAAAACGCTTGCTGCAGTTCCAGATTCGGTCCTAACTCCAAAATACGATCGAGGGTCAATTACTCCTGGAATTCTCCACTTTGGAGTGGGTGCTTTTCATCGATCACACCAAGCACTAACAATTGATCGCTTACTTTCGCAAGGTGTTGCTCAGGACTGGGGCATTATCGGAGTTGGACTATTGCCTCAAGATTTTAAGATGCGTGATGCTCTAAAGCCTCAAGATGGTCTCTATACGCTTATTACAAAGCATGGGGACGGCAAATTTGATTATCAAGTTATAGGAAGCATCATTGACTTCCATTTCGCACCTGATGATCCTGAGGCAGTTCTTGCTCAACTAGTTAATCCGGCAATTCGTATCGTTTCACTGACTATCACCGAGGGTGGTTATAGCTTTGATCGCCTAACGGGGGAGTTTGACCCTAATACCCCTGGTGTTTCACATGATTTATCTACGGATGAACCACCTGTATCTGCTTTTGGTTTTATCACCGAAGGATTACGCCGTCGTCGCGAACTTGGGATTCCATCATTTACAGTTCAATCTTCTGACAACATCCAAGGCAATGGAGATGTTGCAAAGAAGATGTTTATTTCCTTTGCAAAACTAAAAAATGCTGAACTTGCAAAGTGGATTGAGGAAAATGTTGCTTTTCCTAATTCCATGGTTGATCGGATAACTCCTGTCACTGCCCAGGCAGATATTGATCTAGCAAAAAATGCTCTGAGACTTGAAGATCATTGGCCAGTAGCATGTGAACCATTTTTTCAATGGGTGATTGAAGACCATTTCCCACTTGGCAGACCACCATTTGAAAAAGCTGGAGTACAAATGGTTAAAGATGTTATGCCATATGAACTTATGAAGCTACGCCTACTTAATGCAAGCCATCAGGGCCTTTGCTATTTTGGCCGGCTTAGTAATTACCACTATGTCCATGAGGTAATGGGCGACCCGTTGATTAGGAAATTACTTGAGCGCTATATGGATGAGGAAGCAACACCAACTCTCTTACCTGTACCAGGAGTCGACCTTGCTGCCTATAAAGCTCAACTCATCGAACGCTTTTCCAATTCGCAAGTTCTAGACACAGTTGCCCGCTTAGCTGCAGAATCTTCAGACAGAATTCCTAAGTGGTTGCTACCAGTCGTTCAAGATAATCTTAAAAAGAATGGCGAGGTTAAATTGAGTGCTTCAATTGTTGCTAGTTGGGCGCGCTACGACGAAGCAATTGATGAGTTAGGTAAGCCAATCGAAGTAGTCGACCCTCTTAAGGATGAGCTCATTTCAATCGCAAAGAGTCAAAAAGGTAATCCAAAAGCCTTCATTGAAAATAAGAAGCTCTTCGGTGATCTCGCTAATGAGCCTCGATTCGCTCTTCCCTATTTGTCGGCTCTGGGTTCGTTGCATGAGGTTGGAGCGCAGGAGACTTTAAAAGGAATTCTTAAATAGAGAACAGGCTCCATACCCGCATATCTCAAGGGATTTAGGAGGGCGGCTTCGAGGAGGTAAACTGATCCAGCACGAGGAGACGTCGCATAGCCCGGTCGAGTGCGCCTCACTGCTAACGAGGTAAGGGGTAAAACCCTTCAAGAGTTCAAATCTCTTCGTCTCCGCCAGTTTTATTCAATACCTTGCTTTTCATCGTAACGAATGAGGGTTTAGTGACCGAGTACAAGATCGCGATAGTGGGAGCAGGTCCAGCAGGTTATTTCACTGCCCAGGCACTTCAAAACGCGCAGACCGATGAGATTACCTTTGCCATCGATATGTTCGAACGTCTTCCCACCATGTGGGGACTTGTACGTTCAGGAGTAGCACCAGATCACCCAAAGATTAAGACGGTTGCTAAGGTCTTTGAAAAGATCGCTAGTGATCCCAACTTTCGTCTCTTTGGGAATATTGAAATAGGAAAAGATATTGATATTGAAGAAATCTGTCCCCGCTATGACGCAGTAGTGATGTGTACCGGGTCATCTGAAGGAAAGAAACTCGGTATCCCAGGAGAAGAGTTGCCAGGTTCACTTTCTGCTGCTGAATTCGTCCCTTGGTATAACGGACACCCTGATTACGTTGACGTTCAGGTTCCACTCGATGGTGACACTGCGGTTGTTATTGGAGCGGGTAACGTTGCAATGGATTGCGCCAGAATGCTTGCACTT
>Ga0214166_1001067_pt1 | contig 12510 bp, 24 predicted proteins | sample TroBogepilimnion_27_FD_153005 | JGI IMG/M metagenome (GOLD analysis project Ga0214166, IMG submission 153005) | Freshwater microbial communities from Trout Bog Lake, WI - Practice 18AUG2009 epilimnion v3 | ecosystem: Environmental > Aquatic > Freshwater > Lake > Epilimnion/Euphotic zone ...
GTATGGCCTCCAGATATTTTTTTGGCTTCTGTAATATCTATATGACCACAAAAACCGGCTTTTCCAGCCAAAATATCGGCTGGAGTTAATTTGACACTCGGAATACGCCATCTGCGAGCAATTTCAGCCGCTAATTGAGCACTTAATAATAATTCTGATCCAGAATAGGTATCGAACCATTCGCCGGTCGTTTGAGTGGCTATTCCCGCGTGTTCTATAGATATAGAAACTTGATTTAAAGCCCAGTCATCAACCGCCCAAGCAGTATCAGATTCCTGGACAGATTGAACCACCATTTTATCGTCCACCATATAGTGGGCTGAGGCCTGAGGAGCGGTTTTGCCAGAAAACCATCCAGCTACCTGTTTTGCCCGGCCTTCAGATTCAGGAGTTTCCATTGTATGTATCACAATAAGTCTAGGAGTTTGACCATTACGGCCTTTGGTGTAATTAGCCGCTTGGTAAAAAGAATATGTCATTTTTTACCCCCCAAAGCAAAGCCGGCGGATTTCTCCGCCGGAATCACTAACCCTGTTGTATTCATTACGCCTGTGGCTGTTCTGGAGTAACAGCGGCAGGAGCCTGGACTTGACCAGTGGAGGCCACTGCCGCGTTACCGGTAGCAACCTTACCATTTAGACCATCCACCAAGTGTTCAGCCGTTAAAATGGCACCAGAGGCCGCCATAAGAATTTCACGGATGTTACTTGGCATATTTGTCATGTTGGTCGAGCTGATAATAATTCCCACAATAGCCGCGACTTGACGCAACTGTGCGGGAGCTTTTGAGAAGTTGATATTCAATGATTTTCCTTTCGTCTGGATCACGAAACACCCACCCATGATTTCGACGATTCATCCCAATTATAAAGTTTTTTGCCATCAGGATAAGGAATAGGAGCTTCCCAGAGATAAGTATTTTTGTTTAAAGTCCATGATGGAAAAGGTTGAGGTGCATAAAAACCGGTTCCATCCCAAAAATAACCTTCAGCGGCATAATTAAATCCTATTTGAGGATTTTTATCAGGTTTTCCATCGGAACCATAATGAATTCCGCCGCGAGTGTTGTAAGAAGTTTGTACCCAATTCGCACTAAAACCCAAATTTTGTAAATAACTCGAAACTTCAATAATTGAATTATCAACCACCAAAACCCTTAACACTTGATTATTTGTATCTAATTCAGCCCAGTGTGCCATTTATCCACCCACTTGTGAACGTGTGTAACGAACAATAACTACACCTGAACCACCATTACCAGCCAGGCTAACATCAGTACCACCACCGCCACCACCAGTATTAGCGCTTCCGTTTCCACCAGCACCTTCATAGCTTCCACCAGCACCACCACCACCATTACCGCCAGAACCACCGATATAAGAGTAAGAAGCACCTCCTCCACCGCCAGCAAAATAATAATGACTAGAAACTAATTGACCTAAACCAGTTGCGGCACCCATAGAATCTATAAAAGAATAAGGCCCAGCGGTTCCTCCGACTGTACTGTTATAAGTTGCGCCCACACCACCAAGTCCGCCGACTCCACCACTGATAATACTTCCGCCGACTCCACCTGCACCGCCTCCACCACCAGAAGCGTAAGCGTAGCTAACGCCTGGATCTCCTATACCACCCGAATTTCCTTGACCACTTGTGCCTGTTGCAGGAGTATTTGTTGATTGCGAATTTCCACCACCAGAACCACCTGTATTACCAATATATGGGCTCGCGGCACCGCCTCCTCCCCCGCCTATTGCCGCAGTCAATGAACCAAGTTGAGAATTTCCGCCATTATTTCCATTTAGTCTATTGCCGGCCGCGGCTCCTCCGGCACCAATAGTTACGGCATAAGTGTTAGCGGCAAGAGAATAATTTGAATAACCTACCAAACCACCTGCGCCGCCGCCGCCACCTTCATAATTTGAAGCCCAAGCACCACTACCGCCTCCAGCAACTACTAAAATGTCAGTAGTTAAAGAAGCATTAGCGATTGTTAATGATCCTGTGCTTGTAAAAGCACGATAATAATAAGTAGCGTCACTACTCAGAGTACCGCCAGTAACCACTGGCAAATTATTTGGCGTGACTGAATTCGAGGCAAAAGAGTAGCTACCGGTTCCCGCACTATTGACCGCCGCGATTTCAAAAGTGTAAGAAGTGCCACCCGCAAAACTTCCTGTCACTGTTAGAGGACTAGTTGTTCCGCTTACTGAAAGAGAAATTGAAGGAGTCGAGGTAGCTACATAGCTTGTAATCGTGGCTCCCCCAGTTGTCCCAGGCGTAAAAGGAATAGAAACAGTCGTGGAATTTGTCACTGTAACAGTTCCGATAGTTGGAGCACCAGGAACAGTGGCAGGAGTAACTGAGTTAGAAACTGAGGACGGCAAAGAAGAACCGTTTGCATTATTGGCTACAACGGTAAAAGTATAAGAAGTTCCATTTGTAAGACCTGTCACGCTTACCGGAGAGCTGGTTCCTACGCCATAAAGAGATCCAGGACTCGAAGTTGCTAAATAAGTATTAACAGTAGCTCCACCGGTTGCACCTGGTGTGAAAGCAACAGAAGCAGAAGCATTTCCTCCAGTGGCAGTTCCGATTGTCGGAGCTTGTGGAACAGTCGTAGCAGTTATAGAGGTTGTGTTTCCGGAGGGAGAGCTCGTTCCAAAAGCATTAGAAGCAGTAACGCTGAAGCTATAGGAAATGGCCGATTGCAAACCAGTAACCGTTATCGGACTGGAAGAACCTGTAGCGGTATATCCACCAGGCGAGGAGGTAACTGTAAAGCTGGTAGGCACTCCCCCACCGGAACCAGGTGTAAAAGTAACGACAGCCGCGCCATTGTTATAAGCACGATTTGTTCCGACATTGGTAGCGGTTCCAATAGTTGGAGCATTAGGAGGATTTGGATTAGAAACGACAGCCTGAAAACCGGTTGAGCCCATTGTGGCCGAACCGTACGACTTTCGTTTCTTAAAACCAGCCATTAGATAGTGTCAATAGCCTTGCCACGAGCGGCTTGGTCGTTAATAACTGAGACAGCGGCATTTGCTACATAAACTTGGTTAGCAGTTCCGCCCCAGACTCCTACGATGAGGTTTTCTTGCTCTTTAATATAGAGCTTGCGGGATCCGTAAAAACCTACATTAGGTAAAGTAGCGGCATAATCCATAGCGCTTGAAGTTCCTGCTATGTTATTTGACATAGCGGTTACATAAACGGCGGCAGAACCCGCGGCGGTAACGGAAAGGTCAGTTCCGCCAACTGTGATTGACTCTACTTCCCAATAAGTACCCGCGTCCGGAGTTCCCAAATTAAGCAAAAGGGTTCCGGAGCTATAAGTGCCGGAAGCTACCGTTTTATAAATATATGGGGTATTGGATTGCAAAGCGGCAAAACCATCTCGAAGCGCTTTGGTGTTTTTGTCCACTGATTTCCCAATTTCCAAACCAGCGTCAATAAAAATTTTTAATCCAGACTGTAATTCGTCCTGATTATCATCTTCGTACATTTATAAAACCTCTCCTGTAATCAGTCTGAGGCGAGAAGCCCGCCACTGCTTAAAATCCGTATATCCCCCAAATTTCAGGTATTTGTGCATACCTGGTTCGTGAGCCCTGCACACTGAATCGTACACCGCTTGCTCCGGCAAACCCTTAAAAATGATGGGGTCAAAGTCTTTTACTCCGCGAAGGCTTCTAAAACGCCGAGCCACGCACCCGCACTCAAACTCAATGTCCTTTGTAGTTAAACGCCAACGAGGAGCGCGCTCAAAAGCCGCTAAATCGGCCGCTTCAATAGGATCTAAATTGGAAGCTCTAGCTTGGTCTTGAATTCGCCGAATGATTGGATCGCGTAGGTCAGCCATTATTTCCCCTTAATATTTCTTCGGCTTCAATTACCACCATTTGGGAATGGAATTGCTCCAAAGTCTCTTTTTTCCATTTTTTCCAACGACCTACAGTATTTTTTTTAATTGTTTCGACTTTTTCGCGGCCTTCGTCTGATTCCTTCATCATTTCAAGCACAAACCAAATATTTACAGCCACGCCCGCCATATATAGAAACAATACAGCGAAATTATAAGTTTTCGATGTTCCTTGTCTGGTCATGCTGTAAGAATAGCAGAAGTGGTGTAAGATTCCAGTATGGCTATTGACCAGAATGATGAAAATCTAGAAACCGATTCTCCTGAGGTTTTAGACCAGGAGAAGCTACGCAATATTATCCGAGAGGAATTAGGCTCACTTTTGCCTGATTTTCTTGAAGGTGCTGAGACAGAAGAAGTTGAAGTTTCACGAGAAACCACCAACAAGGCTCCGACAAATAAAGACATAGAAGCTGAAATTACTCGGCAAGTCACCGAAGCGATGGCGGCTCTGCAGGCGGCAAAGCCAAAAAAGACAGTCGCTCCTCGCACTTCAACACCAAAAAAAGCAGAAGTAGAAGAAACTCCTTCCACTCCTGGAAAGAAATTTGATTTATCTAAAATTTTATGGGGAGGCAACTAAATGGCTCTTGAATGTGAAGAATGTCAGAAAAAAGCCAAGATTTACACTTTTGCGGGATTGGTAACAGGCGTCGTGTTAGGCGTTGGCGCTTTTTACCTTGTGAACCGTCGTGGCTAAAGAATTAACAGAAGAAACTCCTTGTGCGGGTGGTTGCGGAAAAACTTCTGGAAAAATCCTCGGACGAGGAATGTGTCCGGCTTGTTATCAAAAAACCCGCAGAGCAGAACAAAAAGCCGCTTCGGATAATTTAGATACCGAACCAGTTATAATTACTGATGCAGATTTTCCTACTATTCCTTCTGAGGATGATTTCCCAGAAGATTTAGGGAATTTTGAGAAGCGTCCTGGTTTGCTATCTAACCCATCTGCAAACCAGGCCGCCTCTGAGGAAGGAGAATCGGATCTTGACGGAAGTTTTGCAGATAAATTCAGAACCTTCTTTGGCGGTAAAAAGTCTCAAAGTGACAACAAAATTAAAGCTCCGATTACTAAAGAACAGCGGCCAAAGCCCGCTGGAAAGCGTGTTAGTGGAGCAGACAGTATCGGTGACTTATGGAGCGCGGTTGGAGGGTTAATTTCTCGTAATCCTCGCCATAGGCCTTCCGGTATGTTGCTTCAGTGGCAGTCAGCCGCCGCCGGTGAAATTATTGACGAGGCTATCAAAGGCACAGCTCTCGACCGGATGTTGGTTCAAAGAGCGGTAAAAGCTCGCGGTCGTTTTGATTTGATGGGTGCTGTATTTATGCCGCCAGCTATTGTTTTTGCCATAGAAATGAATCCAGAACGAGCTCCCATGCTTTTGCCGATGTTGGAAAGCTCTTTGCGGAATTCTTTACCTCATATGGTTCCGGCGGTCAAAAAGGCTCGCAAACGCCAAGCCGACCAAGCTGAAGCCATTAGAGAGCTTTTTCCTGACGCACCAGAAGGTACCGATCCAGTGCAAGAGTTGATAAACGAATTATTTGCAAGCTGGTATTCTGAACCAGCTCCACAACCAACTCCAGAAAGAGAGTATGAAGATGAAAGTTTCTGACCTAAACAGCTTTTTCCATCACTTGGCTAATTCGATTAAATTCGATTCCGAGAGCGATTGGCGTAAAGCACACGATTTGGTAGATAGCAATTTTCCAGCCGAAGTAATTGCGGCTGTTCCTGCTATTGCTCCAGAAGTCCACGCGGTTGAGAATGTCATAAATGCCATTCCAGCTACCGAAACTCCTACCGCATAACAAAAAGTTATAAATGGCTGAGAGAGTAGTCCCGCTAGAGTGGAATAACGAATTTCTGCCCTGGTTTAAAAGCGTATGGGAGCCAGGCCAGCATATGGCCGTTATTGCCCCCACCGGTGCAGGTAAAACTACCTTTACTAGCGGGCTTCTCGATTACTGCCGCCGTTATGTTTTGGCTTTAGATCCAAAAGGCGGAGATACGACTTTAAGTTCTTTGGGCTATGAAAGATTAAGCAAATGGCCTGGTATAAAAGAAATAACTCGTAAGTTAGACGATAATGACAAAAATGATATGCCTACTCGGTATCTCATAGGCGGGTCTAACCGAACCGAGGAAGAATATGAAAGACTCGTTCAAACTTTAAAGAATACACTTGATGACGCTTGGTCTATGGGCGGTTGGACTTTATATGTGGACGAATTGCAAATTTTAACAGACGCTCGAATGATGAACCTCCGCTCAGAATGTGACCGGCTTTTGATTGCCGCCCGAGACAGAGGTATCAGTTTTGTCAGCTCTTATCAGGCTCCTTCTTGGGTTACGCCACAAGCCAGCCGTCAGGCTTCATGGATTGCTGTTTCATATACCCAGGATGATGATGTAGTTGGAAGATTGGCTGAAGTTCTAGGCCGTTCAAAAGCAGAAGTTCGAGGGGCTTTTAAAGGCCTTGATAGATTTGCTTGGGTAATAGTGGGTAGAGATCCACGCGAACCTTATCGAGTAACAATTCCCAACCCAAGATAAATTATTTTCCAAAAACGCGGTTTGAATGTTGAAATGTCAGCCGCAAGTGATACCTTTGGTACTAGATGGGGTATGTTTTGGAGGTAATTCAATGCCGTCAAAAAAGACTTTTGACCTAGTGTTGATTGTGGGGCTTTTGCTCCATCCAGCACTTGGCTTGGCTCGAATCGGTGCGCGGCGTTGGTCGCGTGAAAACGAGGGAGCTTCCAAAGTTATCGGAGACGCTATCCAGTTAGGGATGTTATAAAATATGGCAACTAATTCTCAAATGGGCTCAGCGCAAGCCGCTGGACGCCCACAACCAACCACAACAGTAGAAGCGGCTGGCGGCCCATTTATTCGCCATTCACAACCAGGTCGCGCTCCTGTTTATACCCGCTCTGGTGATCCACTTGGTGCGATTATTTCGCAACCTTTGGTCGCTCGTCCAGGTTATTTCCGTAACTTGCGTGTCACTCACACACTCGTTACTGGTGGAACCCTTACAAGCGGTTCAGTTCAGGCTGACGCTCCATACAATTTGAATAACTTGATTCAGTTGAAGGACGCTTTCGGTACACCTCTTATAGTCGCTCCAGGTTATGAAGTTTCAAACCTCATAAATATGTTCGGCGGCGCGTTCGGTCTTAACAACGGTACAAATATCGCTTCTGGCCTTCCTTCATGGACTGCACTTAGCGCTACAACCGGTGCTGGACAGTTCGCATACTCACTACCTTTGGAATTCGCAAAGGCTTACGGCGTACTTTCAGCCGCTAATGCTTCGCTTCTTCCTACCCTTCAATTTAACTTCAACACCGTTACAGGTATTTTCGGTTCATCAGTAACCGGTACTGCTCCAACTGTAAACACAGTTGTAGATACCGATTTCTACTGGTTGCCGGAAGGTGTAGCAGTTGAGCCACCTGGCCTCGGAACCACTCGTCAGTGGCTTCTCCAGCAGGCTAACCCATCCATTTCGGCTGGTGCTTCGGCTCGCTTGCAGTTCCCACGCCTTGGCGGTTACCTCGATACCATCATCATGGAAGTACGCGACTCCACCGGAGCTCGTACCGATGGATACTGGCCAAACCGTCTCCAGCTTTATGTAGATGGCGTACCAGTTATTGACTCAACAATGACCGAAGTTTATGACGATATGGCGATCCAATTCGGTGGCGTTACACGCCCAACCGGTGTGACTGCTTTCTCTCGCAAGACTTCGCTTAACCAGCAGTCACTTGGTCTGCTTGATACTGGCGAGACTTACCTCTCAACAAACCCTGGTACTTTGCTTGAAGCAAACTTTGCTCCAGCAGGTTCAGGATCAAACAGCCCAGCCACCATGTCAGTGCTCGTAGGACAGATTGTTCCTACAGGCGCCGTCATCCAGGGATTGCCTGAGCTATAAGATGGCCGGCCTTCGTTTAGGAGTCAATGGAGTTATCCAAGGCTCGTCTCCGTCCTACAGTTCGGTAGGCGCGCAAGCGCCTACCGTCACTGAGGCCGCTTTCGGGATGGGAAACACTTCTGCCGCCCCTAGCACCTACGAAACGTTAAAGCCAAATAATGGTTTTGGTTTTACTTTTTGGGGTGGAATTGTGGCCGTTGGTTTGCTCATCATGGTTCGTCGTTCACTACCAAATTAAGAAAATCGAGAGGAAAAAAAATGCAAAAGTCACCAGTATTTTGGGTACTTGTAGGCGTAGCTGGCGTGTGGGGTTTCCACAAGTTCGTTAAGCCACTTCCAGGCAAGAAAATGGCAAACGCTTAATCATGCCAATTATTGGGCTCGGAGTAGTCTTTGCGGGCTACTCCTTGCTCTATTACGGTTTAAGCCAAGTTCAAGGCGGAAATTGGGGACTACTTGATGTCGTGGTTCCTTCTCGTTGGACAACTGAAACAGCGGCTATAAAAAAGGACGGAAAGTGAGGAATTATGAACAAACAAATTCTTCCTCCGCTCTTGGTCGCAACGGCTTTAATCACTTATAGGGGAGCCAAAAACGGTAGTGCGGCAAATAATCCGGTACCGCACTTACCTCTACCAAGCCAATTCGTTGGCGCGTTTTTTGCTTTTGGCCTTTTGTCATTAGCTACCGGTGAAGCGGCTCGACCAGCGGTCATAGCGGCTTGGGGCTTAGATATTGCAATTTTACTTAACTTCTGGAACGCCGGAGGCCAAGTAAATTCAACAAATCAAGCTATAGTTAAGAGCACGACAAGCACAAGCAAGTCGAGCGCAGGATCTAAGTAAGAGAGGTTTTCAGTGAGCAAATTTTTTGGTCTTTTGACCCTAGCTATTGGTGGAATCATTATTGCCGATGTTCTTACTCATCCACAGGGTACGGCGGCGGCTTCCACAGGTGTAGCTAATCTCCAGCGTCCTTGGTTGAACGCACTTTTGGGAACACCTAGCTAATGAGAATTCAAATCCGTACTCTTGATGTTCCAGTTAAAGGCCAAGGCGCGTTTTTGCCTACTTTCACTTTTGGAGCTCAACCTGCCACCAACGGCCAAAATGTGGTCACCGGTGCTCCTGGTACGGTTCCAGTAGTTTCACCTCGTCCAGCGGCTTTGCAGGACAATTCTTGGGGTGGATTATGGCAAAGTAGCTCGGTTGCACCGAATTACATTTTGCCATCCATTTATGTTTCACACGCGAATCAAAGCTTGGTATTTCCAGGACAGAAAATTGGTCAAAATGTTCTACCTGTTCCGGCAGTTAATACAGGCCGTGTTATTTCTCAAACCCAATACAAGCCAAGAATCGGCGGCCGAACTGTTACAGCTTCATTCCGTCCATTCACACAATGGCCAACTTATAGTCAGCAAGGATAATTAAATGGCTGAGACAACTAAAGCAACTTCAAAAGGATTAAAGGCCGCTTTCAAAGGCGTTCCGACACCTGTTTTAATTGCGGTTCCGGTTGTCGCTGGCCTTGCTTTTTATCTATGGAATAAGAAAAAAGCCGCCAGTGCTACAGCGGCCGTTGCAAACGCCGCCACGACCGGATCCACCACGACCGGTACGACTAGCACTGGCACCTCTTATTCAACTGATGGGGGATATGGAGCTGGCGGAGGTCAGTTTGGATACCCAGATAATTTAGGTTCAGTTTTGCAAAATTTGCAAGGTCAAATTCAGACTTTGCAAAACACGACAGGTAATCCTGCAACTACCAGCACAACGCCTTCGCAGGGAACAAGTGTTGGAACAGGTAGTCCCGCAACGATTACTCCAGGAACGATTGTAGGAACTGCAACTGGTACTCAAACAAATACGGGAGGAACCGGCACGATTACACCTCAGCCAACGGCCACAAACTCTACTGCCGTTACAGGATCAGTAGCTCCAGCGGCTATCAACCCAAATACTTTGCCAACGAATATAACAAGCAACGCGCAAGAATTGGCGGCGCTTCAAAACCAACAAGCTTTCTCGGCAAATCAAGCTTTGATTTCTGCACAGCAAAAAGCGCAATTAGCTCAGCTTGTCAATAACAGTCCACTCCCTGGCTTAATTCCAATTCCAGCGGGAACAAGCGGAGGAACTAGCAGTCCAGTTTTGGATAGCGCAAAAACCATAGCTCGCGCACAAGGCACAGGCTCAGGGTTCTAAGGAGAAAAAATGAGCGTACTTCGTAATCGAATTTTGGCTTCTATGAGTCTTGCGACTGGAACACAACAGCGCACACCTTCAGAAGCATATTTTGTAGATACAAACGCTATTGGTCGTTGGGGTGGAGATTATGAAGTGGGAGTACATGCACCAGCTTATGTTCACCGCCGCCATTCTGATGGTACTTGCGATACTGTCTATGTTCACCCTATAGCTGGTGGATATTCTGAACTTGGTGGCCAAGGCGGACGAGATATTGCAGTGGGGAGAATTTAAATGTGCGTTTCATGCAGAATTCCAACAGGATTTAAACAAGTTGCTTATCAGCAAGGAACCATTCAACGGACAATAGGTTGCGATTTATATTTGCCACCTGCTAATGGTCAGCGTGAACCTGGTACTGATGTTGTTTCCATTTTGACGGCCGAAGGTTTGGTCTCTGTTCAAGCCGATCTATTGAGGTAAAAATTGACCCCAGGCGATACAACTGCTGATGATATTACAATTATCATCCTACTTATTGGAGAAGCTTCCGGAGTATTTGCTGGCTTTTGCCCTTCTTGGTTCACCGTATCTTCACCGTTTTTTCACGAACAAGAAGCAAAAGCCGGAAACGTCAAACGAATCCGATGGGGAGAAGTAGCCGCTACAAGTATCGTGGTTGCTACCGGTTATGCTGTCGCTAGTCGTACTGGCAAAATTCAGCCACTTATTGCTTCGATTGCTATTTGCGGCATATTTGTTGCCGGTTATGAATATATGATTGCCAACCCTTCAAAGGATGATAATAGCTCGCCAGCTATAAAAAGTATCTGGTCACGCCAAAAAAAGGTTGAATAATGGCAACGACTATTCAGCCAGGTTATGTTAATCCTCTAGGTTCTGCCAGCGTTTGGGTTAATCGAACAGCAAGTAACGCTAATTGGGCTATTTTGTTACTTAAAGATATAAACGCTCCTGTAACGACCAATAATGTTCAAAATGTTTTGCGTTGGATGGCGGCTGAAAATCCTCCTTCAAATTGGGCTAATCGCAATAATCCACTCAACGCTTCATTAAATACCAATTCAACTAATGGAACTGGTTCATATACTGATCTAACTACTGCCGCCCAAAATACAGCCGCCATGATTGTTCAAGGTTATAAAGGCGGAGCTATTGGTGACGCAATATATAACGCCCTTCAAACCAATGCTGATCCAGCGGTTTTTAGTGTTGCAGTAGTTAATTCTCCTTGGTCAAGTAATCACTATGGTGTCGCTTCCGCCGGTTCTGTAACACCAGTACCAGGCCGCCTGGCCAATTATCTTGCAACTATCACAGTCCCAGTTAATACTCCAGCTTCAAATGCGAACGCTGGTTCGGGAACGGCGAATACAAAAGCCGTATCGGGAGTCGGAGTCACCGGTGTAGGTTGCGCTAGTAAGCCAGCAATTTTAAATTCCTTTGGATCTAGCGTTACAGGTTTGAAAATAACAGCTTGCCAAGGCAAGGCCTTTTTAGGCGGCCTTTCAATTATTAGCGGAGGAATTATTGTTTTAGTTGGAGTTGCAATATTGGCAAGAAATACAAATGCTGTTCAAGGAGCTTTAGATAAAATAAATAGTTTAGTACCTTTAGCGGCGGCATAATGGCAGTTTATGACGGAAATATAAATACCGGCTTTACTCTTAGGGAAGCTACTCAGCCAGTATCCATCCAAATAAACACTTTGCCGGCTGATTCTTCTGGAATCATTACCGCTCAATTTCCTGCGGTACCTTATGATTATTATTGGTATGTAGAAATTATTTCAGTTTCGTGTAATTCCACTTCAACAACTCAGTGCTATGTATATGTGGATTTACCATTACAACCACAAAATGTTATATCTACTTCAAATTCAGGAAATTTAGATCAAGATGATCGAAACCAAGCTATTTTGGTCGAACCTACTAAAACCATGTCCATTCAATGGACTGGAGCAAGTTTAGGAGCTATTGGCACCGCAAGAATTCAATATAAGGCTATGATTCTTATTCCTGGAAGCGGCTCATAATGCCATTTACAGACCCAATTATACCAAATCCATTACCCACTGCTTTTGCTTTAACTACTCAAATTGCAAATACGCTTTATGAAAATTCTTTAGCTTTAATTGCTGGTTTCTATACGCTTACTTTCTCTATGGGCGGAACTGTTAATGTTGATTTTTATAATGGAACAACTTATATAGGAACTGCTTCTGGATCTACTGGAACTGTTTATGATTTACCAACTGCGGCAACAAATGTAAAATATTGGTCAAGTAATGCAGGAAATTTTATTATAACTTTGAGTGCTCTCAGCACTTCAACTCCAACTACAGGAACTTTATATACCTTTACTTCGTCTCAAACTATTACATTAAAAGGTGACGCTTATATAATCTTAGTTGGCGGCGGCGGCG
>Ga0214166_1001070_pt1 | contig 12497 bp, 13 predicted proteins | sample TroBogepilimnion_27_FD_153005 | JGI IMG/M metagenome (GOLD analysis project Ga0214166, IMG submission 153005) | Freshwater microbial communities from Trout Bog Lake, WI - Practice 18AUG2009 epilimnion v3 | ecosystem: Environmental > Aquatic > Freshwater > Lake > Epilimnion/Euphotic zone ...
AACACAAAACGTATATTTCCGTGTAACTACCGCCCAAGGCGCGGCCGCTACTTGTGACGTTTATGTTTACGGTTACGACTTTAGCAACTACAACTTAACAAACCCTATTGGGGCTTAATTAAGTAAGAAGTAAAGGGAAAGCCATCCTCAAAAGGGGTGGCTTTTTTCCTATTTGGACTTATAATTAATCATCCTCATTTAAAGGAAAAATCATGTCATCTACTACCGTTACACGTGGCAATGCTCACGAAACTTTTTATATTTCTGTACCTTTAACGCCTACCGCAGTTGCAACCGCTGGCGCAACACAAAATTATGCTTTGCCTGGCTTACAAACAACTGACCTAGTATTTGTTCAAGGCGTTGTTGGTTCACAAACTGCTGGTGTTGTTGCCGCTGAAGCTGATTGCTTGGCCGCTAACGTATTGACTGTTCAATGGGTTAATGCAACTGGTTCTAGCGCAACTCCAGCAACTGGTAATTACATTATTCAAATTACACGTGCTGAAGGCCCATTACCAGCAACGGCGGTTTAATCATGGCTAACACTTCGGTATATCGCTTTATTGGCCCCACAACGGCAATTACCGTTAGTGGAACGTCATCTACTGCTGTAACTATTACCCCAGCCGGCAACGACCAAATCAACTATTGTGGTTTCCTCAATACTGGTGCAAACCCTGTTGCTATTACCATTACCCCTGTAGTTCAGGGTGTTGGTTCAGCACCAGCGGCGGTCTTGCCAACTGGCGGGAATAGCAGTCAATCATTTGTATTGGGCGTAGCAATGTCCCAACCTACAGTCATTGCAGTACCACAAATATTCAGCATTACCACTATCGGTACTTCTGGAACTTTGTATGTAATGCCAATGGCCGACCAATCGTAAGGAAATAATTATGGCAAACCCAGGCGTAGCTAATAGTTCAGTAATCAATCTTTTGCCCGTACAGGCCGAATATGATGCCAATGGCAACTGCCTGGGTCTTTTTGGTCAAGGCGGAAACGCATTACAAACACCATTAAATGCTACTAATTTAAGTATTGAAGGAAATTTAGTAATTTCTGGTGCAAACCCAACATTAGGTTCTGGTTGGGGTACAAATCCTTCTATTCTTGCTAGCAACACATTTTGTTTTAAAGTAACGGTTGGTACTGGTGGTGCGGCTAATGGAACAATTAATCTTCCAACTGCACCTAATGGATGGCTAGGATTTGCGGCAGACGTTACTAGCGGTAATGCTGTATTTTTACAATTAACAGGAAGCACCGCTTCTTCAGTAACTTTTACAAGTTATTCAGTTACTACTGGTGCGGCCGCTAACATGACTGCTGGGGACATTGTTCTAGTCAACTGCATCGCTTATTAAGGTTTAGTATGACTACACCATCAAATTCTGCGGTACAGAATTTACTGCCGGTTCAGGCTTACTTTAACGTAGATGGAAGTTTTAATACTTTTATCGGGCAAGGTCAGCCTTTTTACGCTACAGCTAACCCTGTTCAATCAGGTTTAACAATTACTAACAGTACGTTAGATAGTAGCCCAATAGGTTCAATTACACCTTCTACTGGTGTTTTTACCAATATTGCTACAAATACTGGCACAATTAGCACTAACGCTACAGGTGCTACGGATATTGTCAACCTTTTGACACTTCAATCGTATGCAGTTGGAATTAGTTGGAAAGCACCTGTTACTGCTGCGACTACTACAAATATTACCCTTTCAGGGCTTCAAACAGTCGATACAGTCAGTTTGGTTGCTGGCAACACAGTCTTAGTCAAAAATCAGTCAAACTCTGCTCAAAACGGCATTTATACAGTTTCTAGCGGTGCTTGGACTTATGCGACAGGTTGCACAACTTGGTCGCAATATGTAAGTGCTTTAGTTTTCGTAGAATATGGCGGTCAAGCTGGTTCAGCATGGTATTGCACAGCACAACCAGGTGGAACACTTGGCACGACTGCAATGACTTGGTCTAATTTTAGTACGGCCGCTAACTATACTGCTGGCACAGGGTTAACCCTTAGTGGCTATCAATTTAGCATTACAAATACTGCTGTTACTGCTGGTTCTTATGGTTCTGCATCATCTGTAGGCACTTTTACAGTTAATGCCCAAGGTCAATTAACTGCGGCATCATCTACTTCTATTGCTATTGCTGGCAATCAAATTACTTCTGGAACAATTGGTTCTAGCTATATTAGTGGTTCATATACTGGTATTACTGGCGTTGGCACTCTTACTGCTGGTACTTGGAACGCATCAACTATTGGTGTTGCTTATGGTGGAACAGGCGTAGCTACATTAACTGGTCTTGCATATGGCAATGGTACAAGTGCATTTACGGCCGCTACTGGTTCACAAATTGCTTCTGCAATCGGCACAACATTTGTAACCAATGCTACTAATGCTACAAATGCAACAACGTCAACTAATTTAGCTGGCGGTGCGGCTGGTTCATTGCCTTATCAATCAGGTAGTGGTGCAACTACATTTTTGGCCGCTGGTTCAAATGGTCAATATTTAACATTATCTGGCGGTGTTCCAATCTGGGGTTCATTAGGTAGCATTGTTTCTACATTTAGTGCTGGAACAACTGGATTTACGCCTTCTACAGCTACTTCTGGCGCTATAACACTTGCTGGTACATTAAATATAGCTAACGGTGGAACAGGTATTACTTCTTTTGGTACTGGCGTACAAACCGCATTAGGACAAACTGTAACCGGTTCAGGTGGTATTGTTTTAGCAACTAGCCCAACTTTAGTAACACCAGCATTAGGCACCCCATCATCTGCAACCCTTACAAATGCTACTGGTTTGCCAGTATCTACAGGTATTAGCGGATTGGGTACGGGTGTTGCTACAGCATTAGCTGTAAACGTAGGTTCTGCTGGTGCTTTTGTAACAAATGGTGGGGCATTAGGTACACCATCTAGCGGTGTAGCAACCAATTTAACAGGCACAGCATCAGGTCTTTCAATTGGTGGAAATGCGGCAACTGCCACAACAGCAACTAACGCTACAAATACAGCTATTACTGACAATACAAGTTCTAGTTCGACCTGGTACCCAACTATTGTTTCAACAACAACTGGAAATTTACCGCAAACTACATCATCTACTAAATTAAGTTTTGTCCCTTCTACTGGCACTTTAAGTGCAACAGCATTTAGCGGATCAGGGTCATCATTAACTGGAATTGTTACTTCTTTAACAGGAACAAGTAACCAGATTAGTGTTTCAGCATCTACTGGATCAGTAACTTTATCAACACCACAATCTATTGGAACATCATCTAGCGTTCAATTTGGTTCTTTTGGGGTGGGAACGGCCGCATCTGGAACAACTGGTGAAATTCGTGCTACAAATAACGTAACCGCTTATTATTCTTCTGACATAAAGTTTAAAGAAAATGTCCGTCAAATTGACAATGCAACACAAAAAGCTATTGCCATAGGTGGAAAATACTTTGATTGGACTGCTGAATATATTGCAAATAAAGGTGGCGCAGACGGATATTTTGTTCGCAAAAATGATATTGGTGTTATCGCCCAGGATGTCCAAGCAGTTCTTCCTGAAGCAGTTAGAGCAAGAGAAGATGGCACTTTAGCAGTAGATTATCAAAAACTTGTGTCATTAGCGTTTGCTGCTATTGCTGAATTACAGGCTGAAATTAATAGCTTAAAAGGTAACTAATCATGACGATGAACTCGTCAGGGCCTATTAGTTTAGCGGGAACTACTGCTGGCGTTTCTATTGAAATAGAAAATGGCGGTAATGGCACTACCCAAATCAGCCTTAACGATTCAGCAGTCAGAAGTTTAGCTGGCGTTCCTAGCGGCGCTATTACAATGCCAACAAACTTTTATGGTAAAGCTAATACTTATTCAGCATCTTATGTAATCGTAGCTGGTGGTGGCGGTGGTGCATCAAACTTTGGTGGTGGCGGTGGTGCTGGTGGATATTTAGCTTCAACTGCAACACTTACTAAAGGTAGTGTTTATACAGTAACAGTCGGTGCTGGCGGCCCTAATACCACTAATCAACAAGGCTTTTCTGGTTCTAATTCTTTAATTAGTTCAGTAGCTACTGCAACTGGTGGCGGCGGCGGCGGCGGAGTTAGTGGTAGGGCTGGATTAAGCGGTGGATCAGGCGGTGGCGGTGGCGGTAATAATCAAGGTGGAGCAGGCGGTGCTGGCACGTCAGGTCAAGGCTATGCTGGCGGTACTTCCCCATCTGGTAACTATGGTGGCGGTGGCGGTGGCGGTGCTAGTGGAGTTGGCCAAGATGGCACAGACTCAAGCGGTCAGGGAGGCGGTAATGGCGGTAATGGAAATTCAACGTCAATTACAGGTTCTTCAGTAACATACGCTGGCGGTGGCGGTGGCGGTGGCTATGACCCTTATGGAGTTGGTGCTGGTTCAGGTGGTTCTGGCGGTGGCGGTGCTGGAAGTTCAAGTCCCGGTGCATCAGGCACTAATGGTTCAACTAATACTGGTGGGGGCGGTGGCGGCGGTGGTGGTGGATCAAACAATGGTGCTTCTGCTGGTGGTAGCGGTATTGTTATTATTTCTGTTCCAACTGCTAATTATTCAGGCACGACAACAGGTTCGCCAACAGTTACAACTAATGGTTCTAATACAGTTATGAAATTTACTTCATCAGGAAGCTACACAGCATGAGTCATTTTGCAAAAGTAGAAAATGGCGTAGTGACAGAAGTAATAGCTATTACGCAAGAATTGATTAATTCAGGCTTGTGGGGCGACCCTACAACTTGGATTCCTACTTCTTACAATACTAGAGGTGGGGTTCATTATGCACCTGACAGCAATACACCCGATGGCGGTGTAGCTTTAAATATGAATTTTGCTGGAGTTGGATTTAATTGGGATGGAAAAGGCTTTTATGCATCTTCACCATATCCAAGTTGGGTATTTGATGAAAAAACTTATTTATGGCAACCCCCTGTTGCTTATCCTACAGATGGTAAATTTTATGTTTGGGATGAAAGCATTGTTAATTGGAAAGAAATTATAAAATGATTTTTACTTGGAAATTTTTAGAACTTTTTGCTGATGGCGACCAATTGGTTTCTGTTAGTTATTTTCTTTTTGGAACTGATGGAATTAATACAATTGAATCAAAAGGCAAACATAATTTTACTGATGGAATTGTAAATAAACCATTAGCTGATATTGTTGAATCAGATTTAGTTCAATGGATTGAAAAAGATACTACCAAGAATGGCTTAAATCCTATAAAATTGGCTATTGAAAACCAATTAAAAGCCCTTGAAACCGCTAAAAAAGTGGATTTTCCATGGTTAGCTAACACATTTACGGTGGAATAATATGGCCCAGCCAATTGACATTATTAGCGGTGCATTAAAAGATATTGGCGCTTTGGCGGCTGGGGAAACACCAACTGCTGATTCGGTACAAGATGCTTTTACAATGATGAATGGTTTGATTGACCAATGGTCTAACGAATCCATGATGGTTAGTTATAAGACTGAAATCATATTTCCTATTACCCCAGGTCAAATTCAATACACAATTGGTCCTGGCGGCACAATTGGTTCAGTATTTACAGGTTCTATATCTGGTAACGTTTTAACTGTTACTTCTATTCAATCTGGTGCAATTGCCCTTGGTATGACAATAAGTGGAACAGGAATAGCTAATGGCACGACTATTACGGCTTTTGGTACAGGCGCCGGTGGAAACGTTAATGAAGCTGGCACATATACTGTTAGCATCAGCCAAACGGCTTCTTCAACATCCATTAATGCTTATTATCAGCGTCCTCTTGCTATTCAGTCTAGCTTTGTGCGAATTAATACTAATAGTAACGGTGTTCCTATTATCAACGGGGGTTTGGACTATCCCGTTGCAGTCCTCAATCTTGAAAATTATGAAATGATTGGTTTAAAGACCTTATCAGGTCCTTGGCCAAAAGCAATGTATTACCAGCCTAGCGACCCATTAGGCAACATTTATGTATGGCCAAATCCATCACAAGGCGAAATGCACATATTTGCTGATACTTTGTTTACACGTTATCAAACAGTTTATGACCAGATTGTGTTACCACAAGGCTATGAATTAGCCCTTAGATGGTGTCTTGCGGAACGTTTGCTACCTATGTATGGAAAAGCTGACCAAGTAACTTTAGGAATGATTGCTAAATTTGCCGCTGATTCTAAAGCAACTTTAAAGCGTACTAATATGCGCCCAATTCAAGCTTCTACATTTAGTGATGCTTTATTAGTTGGCCGTCAAAAAGATGCTGGATGGATATTAACTGGCGGTTTTTTAAGATAAAAGGGGCTATATGCCGGATTTTGGATTTATTGGCCCATCATACGAAGCCCCGTCCATCTATCAAGATGCACAGGAATGTATTAATTTTCGTCCTGAAACTGACCCATTAAAACAACCTGGTCAAAATGGCGTTGTAGCTTTATATCCAACGCCAGGATTAACTGTTGTATCACAATTATTTAATCAAGATGAAGTACGTGGGATGCGTACTGTTTCGGGCGGTCAATATTGCGTTGCAGTATGTGGTCAATATGTATATGTTTTAACGTCTAATTTAACGCCTACTTTAGTAGGTACTTTAAATAGTAGTTCTGGTCATGTAGGAATTACAGATAATGGCCAATACGTTTACATTACTGACGGTTCTTATCGTTATGCTTGGCGCATTTCTAATCCGGCATCAGCCCAATTTATTGGTTCAGTATCAGGGACAACCCTAACTGTTACATTAATGAAATCTGGCACGATTGCCGTAGGACAACAATTATTTGGTCTTGGCGTAACACCTGAAACCATTATTACAGGTCTTGGAACAGGTACAGGTGGTGTTGGCACATATACAATTAATTTAAGTCAAACTGAAACATCAGAAGTATTTAATTCTTCTGCAACTGCCGCTACATTTACTGGTTCGCTTTCTGGTGGAATTTTAACTGTAACTGCCGTGTCTAATGGAACTTTATACCCTGGACAAACTATTCAAGGTTCTACAGTCAACGCTGGAACCGTTATTACAGCTTATGGTGGCAATACAGTATTAAGCAATAGTATTGTTACTGGTGGTAGCGGTTATGCAATTAACGATATTGTTACAGCAATTGGTGGAATTTATACTGTTCCGGTTAGTTATACAGTTACCGCTGTTACTGCTGGTGTTGTCACAGGGTTAACCATAACTACTTCTGGCCAATCTAATTCTTATAGCGTAGAACCTTCCAATCCAGTATCTTTTTCCACAAACGGAAACGGGACGGGTTTAACTTGTAATTTAACGTTTGGTACTGGTATTGGCGGAACAGGTAGCTATACAGTTAATGGCACACAAACTGTAACTTCTAGGACAATGTATGCGCTTAACTTTACGGTTTTGCCATCTTCTGATGGCGCTTTTACTGGTGCGAATGTTGTTGACATTGTTGATAACTATTTTGTTTATAACAGGCCTAATACTCAACAATGGGGTTGTTCTAACATTCTTTCCCCCATTTCTAATCAATTAAACTTTAGTTCTAAAGATGGTTCGCCTGACAATTTAGTGTCGATTATTGTATCTAACCGTGAAGTATTTTTAATGGGTGAAACATCATCTGAAGTATGGATTGATGCTGGTCTGTTTCCATTTCCATTCCAAAGGATTCCAGGAACTAATACCCAACATGGTATTGCCGCCCCATTTAGTACGGCCAGAATTGGTAATTCATTTGCCTATGTAAGCCGAAATATTCGTGGCCAAGCACAAATTATGATGATGAACGGCTATATTCCAACACGAATTTCTACCCATGCTGTAGAAAATACACTTTTGGACCAATATATTGAAGATGCAATTGCTTACACTTATCAATTAGAAGGTCATGAAGTTTATGTAGTTACATTCCCAACAATTGATTTAACTTGGGCATATGACATTTCTACAGGAATGTGGCACAAATGGCTTTCTGTTGACAATCAAAACGTTTTTCATAGACACCGTTCTAATTGCCAAGCTAACTTCCAAAACATGAATTTGGTAGGTGATTACCAAAATGGTTTAATTTATATGCTTGACCAAGCTAATTACACCGATAATGGCAATGAAATCCGCAGAGTTCGCAGATGCCCACATTTGGTTAGCGATTACCAACGGGAATATTTTCACGAATTACAGATTTATTTCCAGCCAGGCGTAGGACTTTCTAATGGCCTTGCGGCTAATGAAGTGCCACAGGCTATGTTGCGTTGGTCAGATGATGGCGGTTCTACTTGGTCTAATGAACATTGGACTTCTATTGGCGTTCAAGGCGCTTATAAAAACCGTGCTATTTGGCGTAGATTAGGCTTTGCACGGGATAGAGTATTTGAAATAGTTGTTACTGACCCAGTAAAAGCGGTTATTATTGCGGCAAATCTTAAAGCAGATGCGGGGTCTAACTAATGGCTAATAGTCAAAATAATGGCGTTTGGACCAATACCCAAAGTAATCCCTATCCCCAGTCGCCCTTTTTGGATGAACAAACCAAGCGCCCAACACGTGCTTGGCAACAGTATTTATTGAATTTACTAAACTTTTCTTCAGCTACCAATGCCACAAAAGGCACCGGTACGTTACCTACTAATCCGGCTGGATTTATTAATATTACTGTTAATGGCCAACCAATGAAAGTGCCATATTACAACCCATGAATCTTGTTTACGTTAAACCTTCTATTCCAGTTAAACAGCAAATAGAAAATTTGCAAACTGAACTATTAAAAATGCCACAAGCTGACATAGTGACAGAACACGTTTTTTATCCAGGTTTTTATGAACGAAAAATTACCATTCCAGCTTGGACAGTATTAACTGGCGCCGCCCACAAAACTGATTACAAAATTCGTTTAGAAAAAGGAACAATTGCTGTAAATGTAGGCGAAAAAGTAACCATAATGACCGCCCCTTATGAATTTGAAGCAAAAGCTGGTGAACAACGTGTTGGACGTGTTTTTGAAGAAGAAGTGGTTTGGGTGGACGTTTATGCCAATCCAGATGATTGCCAAGATTTAACTGTATTAGAAGAACGTCTTTATGTTGTGCCAAACTGCGGTTTAGGCGAAAATAGAGTTGCTTTGCAAATTAATAATGCAAAAGCAGATTACAAGCTTTTTTTAGATCAAATAGGTTTAAATGAAGTGGAAATTGATAAAATAGTAACAAATGAAGCGGATGTAATAGATATGCCTAATGGATATTTTGTGAAACTTAAAGAATCAAAAATCCATGGAAAAGGCTTATTTGCTACAAAAAACTTTAAATTAGGGGAAATTGTTTGCCCCGGCCGATTGGCTGGTAAACGAACCCCTGGCGGTAGATTTATAAATCATTCGTATGACAGTAACATTATGCCAATAAAAGTTGGTGATGATATTTACGCAATGGCCAATCGTGATATTTACGAAAATGAGGAATTGTTAGTAGATTACAGGTCATCAATGAGGGTTAATTTTGGTATTACATTACAAGGGGAAATGCCATGTCAGGTTGGGTAGCCGGTGCAGTAGTAGTTGGGTCAGTAGCTTCAGGCTATTTGCAATCCCAAGCCACGCAAAATGCGGCGCAACAATACGCTAATGCCGCAAATCAAGGTATTCAGTATAGCCAAGGTATGTTTAATACCATTAATAACGAAACTTTGCCTTACCAAAACACAGGTTTGCAAGCAAATAACGCTATTAATTCTATGTTGCCCGGCACTTATACCAATGCTCAAGGCGGAACTTCTACTGGTTCTGGGTATTTAACTGCCAATCCAACCATGAATGATTTGACACAATTGATGCCAAATTATCAATTTGGATTAACACAAGGTATGGGTCAAGTTAATGCTGGCATTAATGCTGGCGGTGGGTATTTAAGCGGTAATGAAATTCAAGGCGCTAATACTTTTGCCCAAAACTATGCTGGAAATGCTTTGCAAAACGCTTTTACTAATTATCAAACCAATCGCCAAAACGTTGCTACCAATCTTTATAACGCTTCTAATATTGGCACTACTGGCGTACAAACTGCGGCTAACGCTGGTTCTGGAACTGCTTCTAACGTTTCAAATATGCTTTCTAGCATTGGTAATGCCCAAGCTTCTGCAACAATGGGCCAAGCTAATTCTATTGCTGGTGGATTAAATAATATTAGTAACTACGCTATGCTTTATGGAATGACACAACCAGGTGGTTTAAGTGGTTCTGATATTCGTATGAAAGAAAATATTGAAACGGTTGGCTGGTTGCCAAATGGTTTGCCAGTTTACACTTGGGAATATAAACCAGAATTTAAAAATGACGATAATTGCGGTCACGGCAAATTTATTGGTGTTATGGCTCACGAAGTTGAAAAAATTATTCCTGAAGCCGTTATTACACGTCCTGACGGATTTAAAACGGTTGATTACTCTAAAGTTTAGGAAATAGTTATGGCTGAATTTACTGCGGACTTAAATCCAAAACAAAACACCATGTCCCTTGGTGATATGATGAAAATGGGGCTTTATGGTGCCGAAACTCAAATTGCCCAACGTGAAGCCCAAATGGCAACACAAAAAGCAAAAGAAATGCCTATTATTCAAAATTGGGCTAAAGACCCATCTAATAAGCTTGAAGATGGTTCTTTTGATTTGCATCAAATTCCAGCATTAATTTCAATTGCCCCAATGTCAGGTCCTGAATATGCTGACAAAATTATTAGCCTTACAAAAAATCATATTGAAACCAATAAAGCATTAAATGAACTTTCTGAACAAAACAGAAAACCAATTGCTTCAGTATATGGTTCTTATGGTCAGTTGGCCGCAAATGGACAAAAAATTACTCCAACAGATATTGTTAATTCTTTAGAAACATTAAAACAATATTATCCACAAAATGCAAAAGCTATTGATGGACAAATTAAAGGCTGGTCAGCTTATCCTAAAGACCATCCTGTTGACCCACAAGCATTATTACGTGCTAGAAATGAATCTTTAACGCCAACCCAATTAATTGACCAGTTTTCACCTAAAGTTGGTATGTCTAAAATTGGTGGCGCAGACGTTCCAGTTGTTACTACACCTTCTGTTTCTGGCGAAACACCAAGTATTAAAACTACTCAATTTAGTAGCGGTACAGGTGGATATATTGCTGGCGGTACTACCGGTGCTACAGCATCTAAACCAACAACTGAAGAAGCTGGCAAACGTTTACCAGCTATTGTTAACTATGGCGCTGGACTTAAATATACTCAAGACCCCGCATTATTTAATCTTAATGATGCTCAGAAAAAAGTTTATGACAAAGGCGATGAAATGGTTAATTCTATTGGTGCTGGTCTTAAAGCGGCCAAAGATATTCAACAACCAATTCGCAAGGTTGAAGAATACATTAATAGCGCAAGTGGTTCTAAGCTTTATCAAACCCTACAAGCTGGCGGTAAATACGCATGGGGCAATTCTGATTTAGATTCATTAGTCAAAAACGTTGCTTCAATTCAAGCTAGAAATGCTGAAGTTATGGGATTGTCAAAAACTGACCATATGCAAGATTTGAACGCTAAATTAAGTGGTAGTGAAAAAATTGACCCCAAAGCATTGGCTGGTGTTATGCAACAAGTTAAAGCTGATGCCGTGGCCGCTGAAAAATATAACAACGGATTGCAAAAATTTGTTGAAAAGCATGGCGATATTAATGGCCGTATTTTGGCTAATAAATTTCAACAAGCTTGGGCAGATAATTATGACACACGTATCTTCCAACAACAAAACATTGAAAATTCTAATTTGCCAGAAATTGACAAACAAAGACGTATTGCTGAAATTCATTCCACAATGTCTAAAGATGAATACAAAGAACTTGAAAATAAAGCTAAGATTCTTTACCGTTTAGAAAAAGGTCTATATCAATAATGGCTGACCCAACATTAGATGATGACATTCCTGGGTTTAAAACACCCTATTCTGGTACTGATAGAGTTGGTGTAACAGTTGCCCCAGCACCGGCTTCTTTTGCCAATGCAAAAGCTTTGCCAACACCGGCACCTGATGTTGCTGACTTACAACCTGACCTTAAAGAACGTATTGATGCACTACGGGATTTGTGGAAAAACAATAAAGAACTTAACCCTAAGGGCGAAGATTTGCCTATCATTAGCGGTTATAGAACTAAAGAACAGCAACGTCAGCTTTATTTAGACCGTCTTAAAAATCCTAATTTAGTAGCTGAACCTGGAAAAAGCCGTCATGAAAAGGGTGATGCAATTGACATTCACCCACGGGTCCCAGATTCATTATTAACACAAGTAGGTTTGCACCGTCCTTATGGCGTTAAAGACCCAGTTCATGTTCAAATTAATCCAGATTTGCCATATGAACCAACCCCATATGATGTAGAAGCTGATACGGATGTGCCTGGCTTTAAATCTACATACAATCCTAAAGGTCCTACAGCCGCACAAGAAATG
>Ga0214166_1001071_pt1 | contig 12487 bp, 21 predicted proteins | sample TroBogepilimnion_27_FD_153005 | JGI IMG/M metagenome (GOLD analysis project Ga0214166, IMG submission 153005) | Freshwater microbial communities from Trout Bog Lake, WI - Practice 18AUG2009 epilimnion v3 | ecosystem: Environmental > Aquatic > Freshwater > Lake > Epilimnion/Euphotic zone ...
AATTTAGAGTTGGGGTTAAAGGATTATTTGGACTTTTTAGGTTAAATTATCCTTGACCACGAGACGCTTTTGGTCTTGGGCTATGTTTGTTATATGATTTTTTTCCACCTGGTTGTCCTTGCTTTCTTTTACCAAAAGTAACTTTGTTACTTGACCCGCCACCTTTTGTTGTTGCTTTCGCCATAAAAATATTTATTATAAATATTCTGGTAATTTGGTAATTTTCATTATATTTGTCCAACAATTCTCTTTATGGAAGATATACTAACACAAAGATTTAACTACGCATCAATTGTTCCATTCAAAAACTATTGCAAAATAAGTGAGAAAAAATCATCTTCAAACACTTTTAATGACGATTTGGAAGTTATTGATGGGGAAGAAAAGTGGCATAATTTATTTGAAAGGGCATTAAAACTTCCAATCGGGAGAAGTATTTCATTTACTGAACCTTTCAATAAAAAGAAAAAAACAAAATTTTTCTATAATAACCAGGAGGTAGGTGAAAATTTACAATTTAATTATGCTTATAAAAATCATAGATTACACACCAACTGTTTTGATACAACAAAAGATAATCAAATAAAAAGACATTTTGGTAATCCATTTTCAGAAATATCAATTTCTGTAATTGAAAGATCAGTAAGAAGACACGAAGACAAAATCACTATGAAAGTATACAGACACCACAAAAGAAGAGGTGTTAATTGTATATATTTTAGAAAAGGGTTTTCAGTTGATTCATTAACTTTCAATACTAAAACTGGTAATTTCACTGTAACCCATATTAATTCATCAGGAAAAAGTAAATCTAAGAGATTCAGAAAAAATTGTTTCATAAGTCTACAAAATTTTATTAATTCACATATAGGTGTTTTTAAAATTAATGAACATTTTTTGTCGAAGAGAAGTAGATTATTTAAAGAATTTAATGATATATTTGATAATAATGAATTTTCCGAAGCAATGCAAAATGCTTTAGGTTTAGATAAAAATATAAATTTAGACCCAGATAAATTTCTTGAAAGTTTTCTTGAATTATTTGTTAAGACTAAACAAATAAAAGTTCCAAACAATTATTCGGATTTATTGATAAAACTATACCCAACAGAAAAATATCTGAAAAAAAATGATAGAAAATTGATTGCATCTATTTTAGATATGTGTGGGATTAAATCAAAAGTAACTATCAAATTATGCCATACTTGCGGAAATATAGACATAAAATTTTTAACTAAATTATGTTCATATTTCGGTAAAGATTTCCCCAAATATTTGGGCTCTATAAGACCTGAATTATTTTCAAATTATACTAAAGAAAATTATAATTATATTCATAAAAATAATTTAAATGCAATATGTCAATATTCAATTAACGATAACGAAAAAGAAAATTTGGTCAAAGTTTTTAATGATTTTAATGATGGTTGGGTTCCGAGAATGACTATTGTTTTTATAGAAGACCATTTCAATATGATTAATAAAATAAAAGTTTATGATCCATCTTGTCAAATGAGAGCAAAGAATAGAAAAGAATTCGATGAGGAACACATACAATTTACTCGATTAATAACTGCAATAAGAAAAGGCTGGGTAATTGAATATCAATTCCACGAAAAGATGATTAATGAAATAGAGGCTCCAATTAAAATATTCAAATCAATTGAAATAGGCGGTGGATTGAAAGGAACCGATATGAATGATATCAAAACTATCTATCCTCATATTTTAAAAAGAGATGAGGAATACCAAGAAGAGGGTTCTTATATGCATCATTGTGTGGCTTCTTATGCAGATAAAGATAAATCAATCATCGTTTCATTTAGAACCGAAGATAAGTCGGATAGAGTTACTTGTGAATATGATTGTCAATCGGGAGAATTAATACAAGCGAGACATTTCTGTAATGCTTCTCCACCTGATTACATAAAAACAGCGATTGATAAACTTTCTCCGACAGTAAAAAAATTAGCAAGACTTGGATTACTTCATTCCATTGAAAAGAAAAAAGTTCCTATCAAAATAAATGGTATCGAAATCCAAAAGGATGATAGGGAACCAAGAAGACCCAATGATAATAATATGAGAGGTAATCCATTCGCATTATTATTAGACGAACCATTACCATTTTAACTACACAATTCCAATAAATCCATATATATTTTGTATATGGATTTATTATTTGAATATGGACAAGAAAAAGTGAATAAAAAATTAGATGATATAAAATCTAGTTGTTCATTAACATTAAATCGAGATGAAACTTCAATTTATTATGATGGGAAATTTCATTTCGAATATACTCGTTATGGTGAAAAAAGAAGTATAACATATAGTTATTTTTTTTCTGTTAATATAAAAACTGGCGATATTCATTGTGTTTATTCGTTACTACCCAGTGACAATAAAACGAAGCCGATGCTTGTTTATAGAACGTTGAAAAAAGATAAAAAAAATAATTTTGAATTATTAAGAGACACAATTGACGATGGAATGATTTATGGTGAAAAGAAAAGTGGTTTTTGGGGTGTTAAGTATCAAAAAGCAATTGATAAAATATATTTAATAATCGAAGAGATTTTAAGACCAAACTTTAAATCTGATTTTTATAAAAATAAACCACATCTTGAGAAATATGTTGAAAGTCCATTATATGATTTTTTAGTGGATTATCATTTAGATGTTAAAGGGATAAAAGCTCACGACAAGATTTATAATGATATTCAATTTGATTATCCTTTAAGAAAATGGTTAGTAAGAAACGATAATAAATTTCTACCTGCAGTCTTAGATTCATATGGTATTAAATCGAAATATTTAATTGCCGAATTGGGTAGAATAAAAACACCGATATACATAAAAACAATTAATTATTTTTGTAAATTGTTTGGTGACAATTATCTTGATTATATAAAACAAATTAAATGGCCTATACATTGCTATACACTACCATTCAATAAGAAAACCCATACACTTAAAAACGAAGCTGAAAAAAAATGTATGGTGTCTTTATTGAATAATTGGGAAAAAAATTATATTAGATCAGAAACAGCTTTATTTTCAATTAATAGATTACTATCAACTCGTGACTTTCTTGAAGAAAGAGGTTTCAATTTGAAATATAAATCCAAAACTGCAGCCGATTTTGAATATACTGTGGATATTTGGTCAAGTATGAAATCTCATATGAATAAGGGCTATAAACAAATGTATTCATTACCTGATGAATTTATAAAATTAATTGAGGAGGATATCGTTATCGATGGCCAAGTATTCAAACCTAAATTTTTACTTAGCGAAGATGATTTTAGAGTTGAGGGTCATATAATGAAAAATTGTATGAACACCCAATTTGCACAAGGTTTATTATATTTTTATGTATCTTTACGTAATAATAAAAAAAGAATTAATTTACAGTATAGGAAAGGAGTTCTTTCACAAATGTATGGTAAGGCTAATACACCAGTTGACCCTATGTATTTACCTGCCGTGGATATTTTATCCACAAGATTTGAGAAGGAACCCAATTTACAAGCAAAAAGAATCAAATACGACCTCATTAAAAAAAATTAATAAAATATTTTGTTATTTAAAAGAATATTCTTATTTTTGTGTAAAATATATAAACATATGACTGAAAACACATTATTACGAGCAAGTTTAGCATTAGTTACAGTTACATTATTGGCGATAACAGTTAATTACACCAATCAAAACTCAGATTACAAAAAGTTAAAAAAAGATATTGAAACTGTTAAAAACCAAAATGATAGTTTATATCAAGAACTTTTTGATGAAAAAGTAGAAGCAGGTAGATATGAGTTAAGTCTTGATCACCTAAATGAAACAAATCCTAAGGCAGCAAAAGATTTTGAACAATTTTATAACCACGAAACTGAATAAAATGAATAAGAAGGATGCGGAAATTAATTTAGGTGGAGGTAATAATATTGAAATGAAAACCTCACAATTAGTGAGTGTTTACGATACACTTAATCTAATCACACCTGAAAATGGCGGAATAGTTTTAAGCGTAAAAATAGAGGCAGATTTCAATAGTATTCCCGAAAAATATCAAGAAGTCTTTTTAAATATGATGTCAGCAAAATACTTAGGTAGAGTTTCATTCGGGGATAATCCATTCTCTCAATGTCAACCTGCACCTAAGAAAAGATGGTGGCAATTTTGGAAAAACAAACCTCAAATAATATGATCTGGTGGTATTTCGGTGTAGTTATGCTCTTTAGTATCGGAATTATTGCGTACAATATGTACATCGCACCCGAAATGGATGAAGAGACTGGTAATATAATCAAACCTGGTAAAAAATTATCAGATTTGTTTAAAAGGAAATAATTATATGTATGATAACCATTGAAGAAATTGCTTTAGAACACATAATTCAATTAATGATGGAAGGAGGAATTACTCCTGACACACATCATTTACGTGTTGGTGTCAAAGGTGGTGGGTGTAGTGGCTTATCTTATGTTATGGACTTTGATGATAAAATAGAATCTACTGATGATGTAGTTGATTTAGGTCCACTTAAGGTTGTAATGGATAAGAAATCGGTTCTTTATTTGTATGGTACAGAATTACAATATTCTGGTGGATTGAATGGTAAAGGATTTGTTTGGGTTAATCCCAACGCAAGTAGAACTTGTGGTTGTGGTGAATCTTTCGCAGTTTAAACAATTTAAAATTTAATATTATGCCAAGTTTTTATGTTGATGATGTAGACATCTCAGTTGACGAATTTTTAGGAAAATGTGATGATAGTGAAAAAGACGAAATTATCGATGCGTTAATTGAAGATGGATATTTGAAAAAAAATGCTAAATCTACTGATGGCCCATATAATAAATTATGTGCAACCGAAGAAATGTTCGAAGAATGTTTAAGTGCCATTCACGGTAAGTGGACAGTACTAACACAAGAAGAAGAACAATTAATATTAAAAATTGGAAATAGATTCAAATAAAAATATGGCAACAATCTTAGTAATATTGGTGACCCTTTATATTGCGGTATTCTTGGTTTTTGGTTGCATAACTTTGATTAGATCGATATTTATGAAAACCGACTTCGAAAAAGAACAAGAGGAGTTATGGAAAAATAAATTAGAAGATTTACAAAAAGAATTAAAAAATGAAAAGTAAAAAATTATTGGTTTTTTTATTCCTATTGATAGGAATTGCGGGTTTTTCACAAACGAAAGACTCGACACTTAAGAGTAGTTGGTATGCAAGAGCCTTACCACTTGGTTTATCAACAACAGCTGGTCCATTATCCACTAGAACAATTCAAAACATTGAAGTAGGTAGATCTATTGGTGTGTTCGATTTGGGGTTAGCTTATGGTAAATTAAGTCAAAAGACAGATACTACTGATTTCTTAGAAGCCAAAATCACAATGGATGCCTGTCAGTATGGTATTTTTAGTAATGAATTCACAATCGGTGGTGGTAAAGTATTCAATTCAGCAGCACCATATTTGTTTGAAGTATCATCTACGTTATTTGCTCAAATAGGTAAAAATTGGGGAGCTGGATTAGTTGCAGGTAATTATTATACAACTGGTAATTATTATTCGACAAGTAATCAATACTTCGGGATATTCCTCCGTTATGGATTATTAAGATCAATGGAGGGTGCTTTAGTGCATCCTGGACATCACCACGGAAGATAATATGAAAAAAATATCATTTTTAACAATCTTAACCCTGCTAAGTATAGCGGGGGTTTCTCAGTCTAAATCAAAAGACACTTTTACTATCGGAGGTTCATACCAAGATGGTAACAATAAACAATATTCAATCATTACACAATTGAATCTTTTTAATGATAGTTCTAAACTACGTTGGGATATTAATCCATCATATAGTTTTATTGAAAGTAGTGATGCTAAAAATAATTGGATACGAAAAGCGGATGAAAAAAACGTATCAGGAACATTATCATATAAATGGGATGGTATGAAATTTATAGCAATGGGAGAAGCTGAACAATCTTATATTAAAAAAATAGACATAAGATATTCACTTGGTGCTGGTATGAGTTTCAATGTTATTAATAAAAAAAATATTAATCTAACATTCTCTGAAGCCATAATGCCTGAAAGATATGTTTCATCAACAAATACTTTAATGAACCTAACTTCTGTTTCAGCATCATCAAGAATCAAATTTGTTTGGAATAGTGGTGTCAAAGTTAGTATGGTTGTTTTAGCACAGCCATCCATATGGTCACAAAGCGGTGTAAGTGGTGCAAATAATTTTGATATGCAAGGTAATTTAAAATTTGAAATACCTCTTTATAAAAAGCTTTCATTATCTTTGATTAATATATTCAATGAATCCACTTATGCGACATATGTTAATCCAAGTGTTAAACCAATAGATTATACAACATCAATAGCAATCACAATAAAGAATTTTTAATATGTTTAAAGAAAATGATGGCTACATACATTTTACAAAGTATGGTGGTGTCAATAAAGGTGTGGTTAGGCGAGTTGGTGAAACAATAAAATGGGACACGGATAATATGGTCGCATATCATATCCCATATATTGAAACTACTGTTGGTCATATCATTCATTTAAATGGTGAAGACGGACGAGTGTTTAAAATTAAAGGAGATATTACCGAAGAGATGTTGAGGAGATTAAAAAGTTCATCAACAATTCTTGAGGAATTAAAGAATCGTAAAGAAGAACATAAAAAGAAAACCTTTGCAATATTTGAGCAAAGAGCTGCTGAAGCGAGAGAAATATTGAAAAACTCTAATGCTGAGGAATTTTTTAAAAACTATGACGATGAAAGAAAATAAATTTATGCGGACTATATTTTTGGACATTGACGGGGTCTTAGCAACTGACAAGGAGTTCATGATGAATCGTAATAAATTCAGTCAAAAAAACCCTTGGGCCAGAGAATTACGCGTTCCTTATGGATGGAATAAAGATTGTGTTAAAATTCTTAATGAGATAATTGAAGCAACTGACGCAACAATTGTTCTAAGTTCGGATTGGAGGATGCATTGGAATCTTGAGGACCTTGACAAGATATTTATAGGTAATGGAGTTATCAAGTCACCCGAGTTTGTGACTCATCAATACAAAAGAAAGATGAGCTCTGAATTGGAAGACGATCGTTGTTACCAAATTAAAGAATGGATTACTCACAATAAACCAGAAAAGTGGGTAGTGATTGATGACTTGGATTTAAGTAGTTTAGGTGAAAATTTTATCCTTACTAGAAGTAGTGAGGGTCTAAAACAAACCGGACTTAAGGAGAAAATCATTAAAAAGTTAAACAATGAGCAGGAGTCACAAGAAACCAATACTCAAGGATAAGGCCGATGTTGCTTTATATTGGAGAGCAATTCGTCACAGAATTAAACAACAAGTTAATAAATTGATTAAAGAGGACCCCGATGAGGTTAGGATATCGGAACCAAAAGAATTGATTAATGATTATAACTACTGCGATTGGAAGTTAGATTACAGAGACCCGTATTTTAAAGGAAAGAAAAATTTTGAAAAAGAAATAATCAAAGCGAAAAGAAAATAATATGTCTTGGTTAATTAGTATACCAATTATTATCTTAATAATATTTGGTTTTCTTGCGTATCGTGTTCTTAATGAAGATGATACGGATTACTTGGGATAAATCAAAATTCCTGATATTTATATTGGTATGAAGAAAAGAACTCTTAAGGAAGAATTAGAAAGGATACATCAATTGACATATGGTAAGAATCTAATATTAAAAGAAGATTCTTCCACTGACATTGATTTGAATGTTCGTCCCATAAAAACAAATGATCCAACTAAAGCAAGTGATGTTAGTGATAGTGTTTCTGAATTGTATAAAAATTTAGAAAATGCAGCAAATTCGGGTGGTCTTAAACAAGAACAAACTGGTTCAATAACTTATAAAAAAGAAGTAGAATCCCTTCAAATTGGTTTATATCTATTAGGATATGAACTCCCAAGATATGGTATAGATGGTAAATTTGGTCCTGAAACGGCTGCCACAATAACTAAATTTGATATTGAATATAAATTAGAAAGCAATAATCCCGTTAATGAATCTGCTTCGGATTTAAGAATGCAATTAAACAAAATTGGTTATAAAGAAAAGGGGAATGAGTTAACGAGTGGTGGTGAAATAAATGATGAGATTAGTAATATCGTTGATCAAATTTTGAATGATTTCCATTCAAAATACCCGAATGTTAAAGTAACAATTACGAGTGGTAATGACAAGTTCCATAGTAATTTAAAATATAATAGTAAACATTCAGAGGGATTAGCGGTGGATTTAACATTAGATCCATACACAAATGAAACATCAGATGAATTCGAATCCGTTCTTAATTCATTCAAATCCAAGAACCCAAGTTTCAACTATGTTAACGAATATAAACACCCATCGGGATCAGCTACTGCTGGACATTTTCATTTACAATCTGGAACTTTAACAAGTTCTCCGGAAGGAAATGTTGGATCAAAAGAAATGGTTACTGCGACACCTGAAATGATTAGAAAAATGATTGAATTGCTTAAAAGTAAATCAGTTACTTCTGATCAATTAGATAATGTTGTAAACACATATAAAGTTAATAATTTCATAGGTATTAGTTCAGATGATTTTACCAAAATGATAAATTTAATCATAAATAAGTTAGAAGGTGGTTACTACCATCCTAATATGTTAGCTGATGGTAGAATTAAAGATACAAGATACGGTAATTCAGGTGAAACAATGTTTGGTATTGACAGAAAAACAGGTGTGGAGAGTAAATCTCAAGCTGGACTAGAATTTTGGGATTTGATTGATGCTGCAGATGCTAAAGATAAGTGGAAACCCGAATATATGGGAGGTGAATTAGAACCTAAATTGAGAGATTTAGTTGTTAAAATGATAAAACCTGAATACTATGAATTCTTCAAAAGATACCTTTCACCAGAAGCTCAAAAGGTTGTTGTAACTGATCCAAAATTAGTTTTTCAATTCATATATAGTACATTCAATGGTGAAGGATGGTTTAGAGAATTTGCGAAATACATAAACCAAAAGGTAAGTGAAGGTGTTAGTGATACCACAGAACTTAATAAAGGAATTCAGAACATGAGAATCAATAGTAAGAATTCATTAATAGCTCAAGTTGGTAATAAATTACATAATATTCTTTCAGGACAAGTGTAAATTGTTTCTTTTATAAAATATTTTCATTATTTTAAAATAAAATTTATTTTATGGCTAAAGATATTTGTATTTTATGTGGTAATGAAACATCTTACGAATTCGAAACTCATGTAGATATGAGAGTTGGTTACATTGACGGTGCAGGTCAATTATGTTCAAATTGTTATGAGAAAGGTGATCAATCAAGTAGAGAATTAATGACAATTCCTATGTCAATGATTCTTCAATACCCTAATGATATGGAATTAGGTGGTAAAATCAGGGAAATGTATTGGGATATACAAAATAACAAATAATTGAGATATTTATATAAATAAATCAAAAACAAATGAATATAGAGGTTTCAAAGAAACAATTATTAACAATTCTTAAAGAATCATCACATACTGGAGACGTTGATGAAATGTCTTGGGTCAATCCTGCTCCACACTTAGGTATACCAGTAAAAAAGGGTAAATCAGAAGAACCAGCATCAGCATCATTCACAAACGATCCAAATGCTCCTACAGGTGAAGTTGAGGGTGCACATTGGAGAGCATATAACGCGATGGGAGTAAAAAGAATCGCAGTTGGTCCATTAGAAGGCGCAGATTTCAAATCAAATCAAGAATTTTACGATTATCTAAAAGTTAAAAACCCTGGTTTCTTAAAAGATTTACAAGATTTTGAAGCTAAAGGCTATAAAGTTTTCTTCAACATTGATTGGGTACCAATGAAATATGATCCAATCAACGCAACTAAATCTAAAATTGGTGCAACTCACGCAGCAAGAAGAAGAGATATCGATTTTCCTTTGGACACACAAGATGTTAAGGCTCTTCCATTGAGTGATTATATTCATAGAAGTATTTTGGGTAATGCAAACAAATTTTTAACATACAACGCTAAAGAACCTATTGCTCAAGCTGTAACTAAAAAATTACACACATCTTTATTACCTGAGATTATTTCAAATAATCTAAATAGAAGTAAAGGTCAAGAAAAAGCTCAAAAACAAACAACAAAAACAATAAGTGTAACCAACGAAAAAATTGAATGGGTTTCTTGGAATGATATTACTTGGGATTCTTTCGATAGATTTATTGAAGTTGTTTCTAAAGCAAAAGAAAATTCTGAATTCACAAAAGGTAAAATTATAAACAAAGACAGACAATATGTTGAAAAACAAAGACAAAAACAAGCAATTGTCGACAATAAAGTAGGTACAGGAAATAGATTCAACATTTTAGGTGAGAAAGTTGGTGATTCATTCAAATGGACAATCAAAGTAGAATTTTTCTTAGGTATTGGTGTTGATTTAACACAAGACGAAGATTTTGATGTTTATAATATTCCAAAAGGAACTACACCAATTAAATCTTTTGAGGCAAGTACAGTATCAAAAAGTTCTGAACCTGCTGGTAATGGTCCTAGCGTTACAGAAAATGTTGAAGTTGCAAGCGCACTTAAAGAAGCAATGAAACAAGTAGCTGACCAAATTATTGGTGCAGATTTGTTAGGTGATATTGATAAATTAATCAATAGCTTCATCAATCCAGCTCCACCTGCAGGTTATCAAGATTTTGAAAAACAAAACAAAGAAAAGGAAGCCCCTAAAAAAAGAGGTGGTAAAAAAATAGTTGCTAATCCTAATCTTTCTGAAGAAAGAATAGTGAATATGGTTAATGATATTTTGAATGATATTAAAAAATAACCCTCCTTCAGACAATGTCTGATAGCTGTCACACGTCGTGTTTCGGTAGAATCCCTGAATTTTTTTCGGGGATTTTTTTTGTATATTAAAAAAAATTCTGTATTTTTGATACAAACTATAGAAAATGACACCAGAAGAATTTGTTATATGGTTACAGGGATTCATTGCAGGTTCAAACAATTATAATTTAACACCTGCAGGATGGGAAGCGTTAAAAGAACAATTAAAAAAAGTTAAAAGTTAAACAAGAAGAAATGTTAAAATTAGATAATAATAGAAAAGTGTGGGTGACTTCAGATAGCCATTTTGGTCACACAAACATATGTCGTGGGGTTACCAATTGGCGTATGCCTGATGGTTCAATACCTGAATCACAAACAAGAGATTTTTTGACTATCGATAAAATGAATACAGCAATTGTAAATAACATTAATGAGGTAGTTGGACAAGATGATATATTAATTCATTTTGGTGATTGGTCATTCGGTGGATTTGAAAACATTGAAGAATTCAGAAATAGAATCTGGTGTAAAGAAATTCATTTGATTTTGGGAAATCACGATCATCATATTGATAATAATAGAGGTAATTGTAGAAGTTTATTCTCAAGTGTTCAATGGTTCTTACAATTGAATTATATGGGTGAAACGATGGAATGTATGCATTATCCTATAAGTTCTTGGAATGGACTTAGAAAGGGTCGTATTATGCTTCACGGACATTGTCATCTACCACACAATCAAAAGATTAGTAATGGTCGTAGAATGGACGTTGGTATAGATGGTCATCCCGAGTTTAGACCTTATGATTTGCATCGAGAAATAATAAACCCGATGAAAAAGATATCTATTGGTTCTGAAATGGGATTATTAGATCATCACTTGGATGATATGAAAGGAGTAATAGGTTAATATGAATACAATAATATGGATATTTCCAATAGGTGTTTTATGCTGTGTTGGTAAAATAATAATAGGAGTACAAAAAAGAAAGAAAAATGGAATGGAATCAATGCCCGAAGCATCCGGAAGTAACAATGATTGATGGTGAATGTAAAAAATGTTTGGAGGGTAGAAATATTAGAACTAAAACGATTAGAGGTTTAATTTTATTAATTGTTACCTTACTTTCATTCATATCAGGTATCAAAGCACAAGTGAAAGATACAATTTTATCTAATCAATTTGCGGACTATGTCAATTGGAAAAAAAACCATATTGATACATTGAATCAAACACAAAAAGATTCAATCAGATTTGAAAAGATTGATGAACAATTAAGATTATATGGTAGACAAAATGTTACCACAGATAAAATAACATTTGCATCAATCATAATTATTATTGGTGGTACAATCTTGAAATCGACGCCTGGTCCTATGTTAGTGAGTAATTCACTTTGTAGTTTAGCAATACTTGCAATATCTTGGAAAGCTGATCTGCACCTATCTAAACACAAAAGTAAAAATAAAACAAATGAATAACTTAGATAAATCATATCAATCCTTACTTCAAGACATTCTTGACAACGGAGTAACTAGAAAAGATAGAACTGGTACTGGTACTGTATCAGTATT
>Ga0214166_1001072_pt1 | contig 12471 bp, 12 predicted proteins | sample TroBogepilimnion_27_FD_153005 | JGI IMG/M metagenome (GOLD analysis project Ga0214166, IMG submission 153005) | Freshwater microbial communities from Trout Bog Lake, WI - Practice 18AUG2009 epilimnion v3 | ecosystem: Environmental > Aquatic > Freshwater > Lake > Epilimnion/Euphotic zone ...
TAGCGACATTAGACAAAGTTATGCCGGTAACCTATATGCATTCAGCAATAGATGGGGACGCGGTACCCACTTTGATTTGTTTCACGAGTTCGAACAAAACCAATTAGATCGACTACTTGATTATATTGATGTGGTACAAAAACCACACGAGGAAGCCATGTCACAACAGATACTACAACGTGACTTTAAAAACTTTTATATGCAATATGATCAACGCCGAGGCAAAGACTTTGCCAAAACATTCCCTGCACTGGCCGACTGGTACGATAAACTATAATGAAAAAACACTACAAGTATAACGACCGCAATCCGATATATCCGTCAGCAACTCCCCTTACTGAAGAAGAGTTGGCCCTGGTTACTGAAAGCGAAACATTTTGTATTATCCCTTGGATTCACATGCACGGATTTCCCGATGGTAGAGCTTACCCTTGTTGTCTAAGTGACTATTGGCATCCAATTGGCGACTTCCGCAAAAACACCATGGAAGAGATTTGGAATCAAGAGCCAATACGAAACATGCGCAAGAACATGTTGGAGGGCAAGAAGTGCAAAGAATGCACCAAGTGCTACGAGATAGAAGACAATGGCATGTTCAGTATGCGTAACAGTTTTTCTCGAGACTTTGGACATCATGTTACTTTGGTTAAAGATACCAAGCCTGATGGAACATATGAAGATTTCAAAATACGCTATTATGATGTGCGTTTTTCTAACATGTGCAATTTTAGATGCAGAATGTGCGGACCGGTGTTTAGCAGCAATTGGTACAACGACCATGTAAAAATGTATGGCAAAAAGCCCGACGTACTAGGACGTCCCATGGAACGCATTGAGTATGCTGGTAGACACAAATACGACATGTGGGAACAACTAGAGCAACACATCCCCTATCTTGACCAAGTGTATTTTGCCGGTGGCGAGCCATTGATCATGGAAGAGCACTACATGATACTGAAAGAGCTGGTACGCCGTGAACTATTTCATGTACGTTTAATTTACAACACAAATTTCAGTGAGGTGTTGTACAAAGATCAAGACGTAATGGAAATGTGGAAACTGTTCAAGGTTGTTTCGGTGGGAGCAAGTTTAGACGACAACTATGCACGTGGCGAATACATACGTAAGGGACAGGATTGGAAACAAACTGTAACAAATAGAGAACGTATGCTAAAGATTTGTCCCAACGTAGACTTTTATGTTAGCAGTACAGTTATGTTATACAATGTGGGACACATACCCGAGTTTCACAGAGAATGGGTAGACTTGGGCTTGGTAAGACCCCAGGACTGGAACATAAACTTATGTCAAAGTCCCGAGCATGATCGTGCCGATGTATTACCGCGTTACTACAAAGACATCGCAATTGAAAAAATTCAACGTCATTTGGAATGGCTTGAGCCACTAGACAAATTGACTCGTGCCACCAACGGATACAAAGGTATCATTACATTTTTGAATCAAACAGATAACAGTCATCAACTTGGTGAGTTTTTCCGAGCCAATGATGCCATGGATCAAGTGCGTGATGAAAAGTTTGAAACGGTATTTCCCGAATATAAGGACCTAAGAAGTTATGTTACCTGAAACAATTTGTATGCTACCTTGGGTCAGTATAGAAGCAAGTCCAATGGGTACAACCCGTCCCTGTTGTTTGGCACAAGAAGAAATTACTGACACTCATGGTAACAAAATAGATTTACGTACAAGTACACTACAAGACGCATACAAAAGCGAATACATGCAGGACTTGCGTAGACAATTTCGTGCAGGCGAGCGACCCAACACTTGTAGAATGTGTTGGGAAGAGGAAGCCGCAGGCAGAGATAGCAAACGTATACACAGCCGTGTACGTCTTAAAGAATTATATCCACAAGTCGACTGGCAGAATGATACTCCGGATCAACTGTGGTTTATAGATTTAAAACTGGGCAATATTTGTAATTTAAAATGTCGTATATGCGGATCATGGAGCAGTAGCAAGTGGGCCGCAGAAGAAATGGATTACTTGCCTGCAGGAGCAGACAAGAAAAAGCACGTTGCCTATACTTGGTTAAAAGCCGGTAAGTGGCCCGAAGAATCGCCAGACTTTTGGGAGAACCTTAAAGCATTGTTGCCCAACATACGATACTTTGAGTTTACTGGCGGTGAGCCTTGGTTGATACAAGAACATTTTGATCTACTACAATACGCAGTGGATCAAGGTTACAGTCGAAACATTGATATACACTACAATACCAATGCCACACAAACACCATTACCTCATGTGCCTATGTGGGCAAATTTTGGACGTGTGGATATTGCATTCAGTATCGACAATGTGGGCAAGAGATTTGAATATGAACGTTACGGTGCCAATTGGGCAGAAGCTAACGGTAATATTGACCGAACACATTTTGCCAAAAAAGACATGTGCCCCAATATCACAACACAGTTATGCTTTACCATCAACATACAAAATGTCTACTACCTAAATGAATTGTTGGCATGGGCCGACACAAAAGGCTTTGGTAGCGTATATTTTAATATGTTGCAAAGTCCCGAACGCATGAACATACAACGCATGACACCGCAAGCACAAGAGTTGGTGCTGAACAAATTAAAAACACATTTTTGGACCAGCAACAAGTACCAACAAGAAATTGATAATGTTATTCGCTTTATTGAAAATGGTACAGGTAGTGACGGAACAGAGTTTGTAAAAAATATGAAGCAAACAGATGCGTACCGCAAACAAAATTTTCTAGATACACATCCCGAAATAGCAACTGCTATGGGATATTGATATACAAAACCCCATTAAATCCCATTGTGGTTATATGCGGGACTTGTTTCAATAACTTGCCTTGATATAGTTGTTTTTGATCAAACACATAAACACAATTCTGTGTCAACGCAAAAGGCACATGGTCTATAGTTAACCCTTGTACTTCCAACAACATATCTCTTATCAGCCGATCTCTATTTAGATTTAATACGCTTTGATCGCTGGCTTTGTTTTCAAATTGTACTCTGATTGTTTTTGCATTATCGTATTGAAATTGCTCGACATAAGGCACTCCTGATTCTGCAGGAATTTCACGCCTACAAATCAATTTGTCATCACAATAAACCGAATACTCGGGAACCAAATCCCAATAGTGTCCTACTAGTATGATTGCGTATTCTCTAACAGCTTGAGCCATTTTTCTTGATCTTCCCTATTATATTTTACCAGTTCTACTTTGAGATCGTGTAGTGCTTGATTGTCATTCTTAATGTCATCGAGACTTTGAGTGGTGTTAAAGTTGATGACATCATTGAGTACCGGAAAATGTAGCTCTAGACTAAATGCACCATTGGTGTATAGTGTTCGAGTATCATTGTGCAATTCACCACCCGGCGCAGGATTAAATGCATAGAATCGACTGCGACGTTTAATGTAATCGCCCTTGACTGCAACTTCTGCATCATTGATTTTGATACTGGCAATTCGAACGTGTTGCGTACTGCTCATGTTGACATCATCAGTTTTAAAAAAGTACGCATCCTGCACATTTTGATTATTGAACAATATTGCCAAACTGTGCACAGTGCCAATTGCACGTTGTAGTCTAAATCGAATCACAGTGCCTTCTTTGGCAACAGTGGTGCGTTTGACTTTATCGTCCAAGCTGGCCACAACTTCAGGCAACCATTCAGTATTGGATTCTGCAACCAATGTGATTTCAATGTTGGCAGTGGATATGTGTCGATACACTGCCTTTTGTATACGAGGCGGCATCATGATCATGTCAGGTATGCCTGGTAACTTGTACTCGTTGTAGTACAACGGAACACTCTTGGTGCTAAGGTCAAAAAAGTCTTCTATTTCGGCTCGTTGACTAACCAATGTGCCGGTTAATTGTATCAGTTCAGGAGTGTTACGTGCTAGAGGCAAGTTTAAGGCAACTGCAACTTCTTGACTGATAACTCTGCGTACCAAACGTTCAATAAAATCTAAATCAAAGTTATCCTCTAGTAACCATAATATATCGCTACGTGGATCTTGTTTTAATTCTATTTCATCTTGCATTAACCAAAGAGGAGTGTCTGCATGATGCGTATAAGGTTGCCCCAGGGTCATTTTATACATTGTGCGATTGGCAGCATACTTTTGATAACGTATCCACATGTTCAAGGTGGCTACAAAATCTCGCCAAGTTTCTGTGGGATAACTGCTAAAGAACAACAATACAGCATCCAGCCCGTACTTGGCAAATTGTTCCATTTCGTGATCTAGATCTGCACTTGAAAACTTTTTGGCCATGTGCTCGCGTACACTATCACTGCCAGTCTCAACTCCAATGGTTAATCCTTCTGCTCCACTTGCGGCCATTGCAGGATAAATGCTTTGATCAACTTGTGCAACCGGACGAGTAATGTATTGTCCGTGCCAGGTCAAGTCTGTGATATTTTCTCGAGCCATTGCTGAACTCAACTCACTGACAAATTCTTTGAATGCACTTTTAGATCCATTTACCAAACTATCAGTCAAAAAGAACTTTTTGACATCGTACTTTTTGTACAAGTGAATCATTTCTGCGGCTATATGTGCTCCACCACGATGTTTGAACTTGGGCCATATAACACCAATATCACAGAATGTACACGCACGTACACATCCTTTGCTACCTGTTATGGCCAGTATCTTGCTTCCTGTGATATATCTATATTGATCTAATCGATAATTATCATAATCTACAAATGGCACTGACTCCATTTCTAGTGTTTCAATTTTGCCACGTATAAAGTTAATAGGTTTGGAGTCAAGATCTTGTGTTAATTTGGGATTCCAAATTTCCATTATGCTATTCTCGCCCTCGCCACGCACTGCAAGATCGCACAATTTCAATCCCAACATCACATCATAAAAGTTACTGCCAATTGTGTCGCGTTGTTCGGCAGTGAACAAGTGAGCCAAACGTTGAGTAAACGCCATGTTGTCAGGACCAAACAGTGCCACAGTGCTGCCCTTACCGCCAATGACAATTTTACAGTCAGGATTGCGCTTTTTTAATTCGTATGCAATCGAGAAACTGGTGCGTTGGCTAAAGTAACTAAATACACTTATACCAATCCACTCGGCATTGTATGCTAGGATTTGTTCAACTACTTCATCTAACCAACGTCTTATAAAATATTTTCCGTGAAAATCGTCCTCGTCAAAAAACAAGTCAACGATGTCTAGTTCGGCAGCATTGTCCGGAACTGTTTCTATTACAGGAGTGATAAATTTGTTAGAGATCTTTTCAAACTGAACATCATTCCTACCGCACACATCATTGAACAAATACAAATTGGTATCAAAGAAGTTGCAAGTTTTGCCATTTGAGCGTACAATAGCTTGTAACACAGCAGGAGCTGCAGGCGGATAGGATAAGTCTAGTAAGGGAGTGCTAACAAACAGTATGTCTAATTTTGTCATGCCAAGTATTTATTATAAGCCTATTATATAACAAAACAATCACAAAGTCTATGATTACAACAAAACTCAGTGCAAACGGATATCAATTAACCGATATCTTTGAGCCCGAATTGCTCGCCGAGCTGGTGGCGTTGGCGGATAGCTTTGAGGCCAATCAAATTAGACCTCATCCAGATTCACGACGCGAGGTATGCTATCCAAGTGGCACTGTGAGTGATAAAATAATTGATGCAGTTCGCGGGGTAATTGCACAAGTGACCCCGGAGATGAATAGGATTTGTGCCGTTGAAATTTGGCGCGATTATCCGGGATATACCAATACTCAACACATTGATGATGTAACTGCACAAAATGTAATTATTGCTTACCTTGATGGCCGCGGCGAAGAGGGCATGGGGACATTTTATATCGAAAACGAAAGGTACCTGGTGCCCTACATCAAAAACTCGGGTCTGTTGTTGTTGAACAGTGATAAAATTGCACACGGCATGATGGACACAGTTACGGCAACCGACTATCGACGTGCACTATACATCAATTGGATTGATTCCGAGCGAAACCTCTTGTTGCAAACGTTGAGGAACACGGGGAAATTGATTTGAAAAAAATTGTAATATTGAGATCACATGGTGGAGGCGGTGCTTGGTTAAACAATCTCATATACCATCTTGAGAAAAACAATGTTGACTTGCCCACACCCGGTGTCAGTTTTGACCGAGAGACAACCGGCTCAGTTAAATTTGGTCACTGCTTTGAATATTTCACTCCTGGCACTGCCACCGTATTTGACTACCCGGAACATGATCGAATACTGTTTTCCACAGACGCTGCTTTCAACTTGTATTTGAACGAGAGTTTGAAAATACAACTGAATCCACTGATCTTGAATAATGGCACTAAATCTTTTACAGAACAGTTTGACTTACTCACCAATACCGCAGTGGGATGGTTAAGTGATCCCATGATTAGACAATATTACTACACCAATATTGATCTTGACTACAAATTGATTTTTCTTGATCCTGAACAATTTGTTGACCAATTATTTGCAATATTGGACTCCGCAGGATTACAGTACAGTAAAAATCGCGACTATTGTCTGCGCAGCATCAAGAACTATAAAACCACTTGTCCCAACCCATTAAACTATATCGGCAACAGTGACAGTATACTTTGGTTGGCTTGGTGTCATGGGCTAAAAATGTTGAACAAACTTGATATACCATTTTACGATTTTGGTTCAGTGCCAGACATTGCGCAAGCAGCCCAGGCCTTGTCCAGCATACAATCACAGTGCATACAATTGACCGCTCCAGTGAGTTTTGCTTGGCATGATTAATCTAGTTCTCGAGCGCGAGGGATATACTTCATTTTGTGCCGATCATCTGCAACCGATCCTGCGTCGATATTTCAATGTTGTTTATGTTGAGGACAATGTCAACGTACCCAATAAAAATACAGTGGTGTTTTGCAAAATTGGATCACAGTTGGCACAACAGTACAAGTCCCGGGACTACAAACTAGCGTATGATCATTTATGGGAAAAATACAACAACACTCAGCCTGACCAATATATTTGTTATAACGACAATTGGTTTTGGTACAATGAATCGCTCTGGTACACCAGGAAAGGTTATGACAAATATGCACCGGATAAAACTTACTCAAAATCAGCATTCATGCCCATTAGAACCGGGAAACAGTTTAGACTGGATTTCTTAGATAGTTTAGGCACACTGACACAGGATATGATATATAGTTGTGTTGAGAGAAATATCCTATTGCCCAACGATCTTGCAAACGGGCACCCTGACTTTCAAAGATATTTCAATCCTGCGTGGTACAATGATACCTGTTACTCGCTGGTGTTGGAAACTTTGATTTCACGCTCGTGGCACCAGGGAGTCAATTCAAACCCCGAAGTATTTGCTACAGAAAAAAGTTTTAAACCATTTGCATTTTATCATCCTGTATTGATATTTGGACAACCTGGTATTCTTGCCCATTTACACAATTTGGGATTTGAAACGTTTGAAAATATTTTTGATGAAAGCTATGACACTGTATTAGATTTGAAACAAAGACAAAATCAAGTTATAGAAAACGTGAAAAATTTTCAAATACAACAGTATGACACGCTGACCTGGGAAAAACTGCGCCACAATAGAAATAGATTTTTTGATACACAATTGATAGAAAAATTGATAATTGACGAAATAATTATGCCCTTAATAGAATATGCCGAAACCTGATACACTATGCATGGCTCCTTGGACACATACGTATCTAAGTCCACAAACAGAGCGTCGTATGTGTTGCGCCAGTAGGGAGCCTGCACAAAACTTTCAACAGTATATCGACACCAGCGCCGGTTCTGGTCGGTATATACCTATCACTTTGGACGAACATTGGAACGGTGACCACATGCGCTCCGTACGAAAACGCATGATGTCCGGCGAAACACTACCCGAGTGTGAAGTATGTAATGATAAACTGTTGAATACCAGTGTTTACCGCAGTTATTTTAATCAACTGTTCGGACATAAGTACAATGAAGCAATTGATAGTACAGATGAAACAGGTCGAACTAGCATGAAGCCTGTAAGCTGGGATTATCGGTTCAGCAATCTCTGTAACTTCAAATGCCGTATGTGTGGCGATATGTTGAGCAGTGCATGGGAAACTGAACAACGCACACATCGCATGATTGACTACACCAATCCCAAGAACAATTGGATGCGCCCGGATGTCAAAAAGCAAATTGAACAGTTTCAAGCAACTCAAATTGAACAAGAGTTTAGTCGGGCAGTGGAAGAGCATAGGGTCGAGGAAGTTTATTGGGTAGGCGGTGAACCGTTGATGTACGAACAACACTGGCGGTACATGCAACGCATAGTTGAATTAGGAGATGGCCCTGGTGTTTATGCTAGATATAATACTAATTTGTCCCGCATTAATTATCGTGGTGTTAGCCTCTATGATGATATACTTAAAAATTTGCGAGACTGGCAGATCTGTGCTAGCCTTGACGGAACGGGACCGATTGGTGAGTATATTAGAACAGGCCTTGAGTACGATAGGTGGCTTGAGAACTTCCGTAGAGGAACTGAGATTGCAACTAATGCTCGACAGATGCGAATCGATTTCACACTCACGTTGCCAGGTATGTTCGAATGTGGGCGAGTGCAGGCACTTGGAAAAGAACTTGGTGCGGAAATCCTTGCCAAAGTAGTTTTTAGTTTTAGCCCGGACATAGTTATGTCACCGCTGGCCCTACCTAGGGAACTACTAGATCCTTGGATAGACGAACATATCAGTGCTGGAACCAATGGTGCACTAGCAGACATACTTGTCCAGCTAAAAACTAGACCTACATTTGCGGAACAATGGCCGGACTCATACCAAAGTGGACTAATAAAGGGCAAACACCGTATACTAGAACTTGAAAAAATTCGCAAAGACGTGTATACTATGAGAGACATACTTGTGGAACGTCCACAAGTACTGACATGGTGGGATAGCATTGAAACAAGTTAAAGTAGTATTGCGCAATCCGTTAAACAAACAGGATCAAACGGCGTACACAATTGCAGTAAACGATTCTGCCATGGGCGAGTTATGGTTCACGGCATTACAGGATTTACTACGCAATAATAACTATTTGGAAAAGAACTTTTGCTTTTTGGGTTTTCCTGACAGTGCTAGAAACTTGGATTTTATTTGCCGAGAACTCAATTGGGCAACCGGGCAAATCAATCAATTCTTTGGACAGGAGTATTGGATACCCGAAATATATTTGCCCAGCACCATGCGTACAGGCTTGGATCCCAATCAAGCGGTAATGAATCGGCTACACAATCATTTTGAACACCTACAGGGCACTGTATGGGAGTTGAGTGAATATTATAAGAGAGCCGATTACGAAACAAAATTTGCCATTAGACAACTAAACAATTTATGTCACGAAGCAGAAAGTTTAATGTTAAGTCAACGTAAACAAGCGGAATTGCCTGACTGGGTACGTCCTAGTCAAATAACAACTTTTTTAAATGCACTAAGAATAGATTTCCCTAATGAATATAAAACCTCTTTTGACGAAACTAGATACGATAGACGATTCGGAGAAGTTTACCTCCATTGGACGCAGATTGGTAAAACGCTTTTTGAAGTTTATCGTGACGAAGGTGGAGTGGATATTGATAGTGCTACTTGTGATGCTATTACTCATTTACGCTATTATAGTGGAGAGTTTGATATTGAGTGGGCGCAAGATGTTGTGTTTAATGGACCGCATCCGTGGCATACAAAGGAATTAACCGGCTTTAGGGAATGGTTGCATCGTAACGGATTTGATGCTACAAGTACCGAATACAACTATGGGTATCACGCTGTTGGACAAGTTGATTTGCAGTCAAGTTTTGGCACCACCAACTTCCGTGAGGTTTGGCCCATATTATCAAAATACCTTGACATTGTCTGTATCGAAGCTGGTGATGCACGGGCAGTATACGATTACACTTGGACCGACCCAGATTACTATCAACAACAAATTGAGAGAATGAGACCAGGATATGATTTTAGTAGCCGGAGATAGTTTTGTTTATGGTAGCGAGCTTGCAGATGCTACTCAAACATTTCCCAAATTACTTGCAGGTGCATACGAGGATGTGTCGTGGCCCGGATACAGCAATGATGCAATAGCACGTACCACAATTGAACGTTGTGAACAGGGCGGAATTCAAGGCGTGGTAGTGAGTTGGACATTTCCTGGAAGATACGAATTTAGATTTAATTATAATACAGGACAAAGGAAATCGCCCTGGTACAGTATTAATTCTTGGATAAATGAAAGTGTTGACAATATCCAATCCGAGTTTGTAACCGAAAACAAAGACATATTGAAACAATTGATAGCATCAAATACCAAAGCCAAAGTGACCGGGATAGCCGATTTTGCCAATGTGTTTTATCGACATGTGGGCAGTAGCGAGTATTGGGAACTGTATACCACTTTCAAAGAAATAGTGTATTTGCAAAACTATTTGCAACTGAAAAAAATCAACTATATGTTTACCTGTGCTGACACTGACATGTTTTATCCCGGCACTGCTATGGACACTACTCTTAACAGTCTGTTCCGTCAGATTGATTTTCAGCATTGGTACTTGTTCCCTGCAGGCGCAGAATGGGAAACCACAACGCCAAGAGGTTTTTACCAATGGGCCATGGAGAATAAATACCCTATAGGCACCACACACCCACTCGAACAAGCACATCTTGATGCAACAAAATTAATGCAGGAGAAATTCAATGAATTGGTTAAAAAATCTGTACAATAGAATTGTACTTGAAATACGCTATCGTAAGAAGTTACGCGAACTAAGAAAACGTGATCCATTTATATACAAATGATATTGGTCAATGGTGACAGTTTCACTTATGGCGAAGAGCTGGATTACAAGCGTGACGCTTGGCCTTTTCAACGCACCAACAATGTAATCAACATTGCCAGTCCCGGAAACTCCAATGATGCAATAATCAAAAGTACAGTACAGTGGATTGAAAACAACGCAAATTTGAAAATTTTTAAGCATGCAATAATTGCATGGACCACCCCGCATCGCATAGAAGTGAATGGTAAACATTTGACTCCTACTAGTCACAAACGGTATGGATCAATTTGTGATCAGGTATTCTTAGATTGGAACGAAACATGGGCCATTGAAAAATTTTATACGCAGGTGGTTTTACTAGATGCATACTTGTCTAGCAAAAAAATAGACAGTTTGTTTATCCGAACCTTTGATGTACCTGACAGTAAAATAGGAAATTGGATGCCAGGCAGTATAGTAGAATGGATGGGCGATTGTCCCAAAGGCCCAGGTGGACATCCATTGGAATTGGGACACAAAAGAATAGCAGATAAAGTTTATGAACATATTAGGAGTCTCGGCTGGCTTTCATGATGCCGCAGTAACATTGTTATCGCCCCAGGGAGATATACTATTTGCTGCACACAGTGAGAGATACAGTAAAATCAAAAACGATCCCAACATACATTCGGAAATGGTGTGGGATTTGGTCAACGCTGAGAATTGTTTCAGGCTTGACGCCATTGCCTATTACGAACGTCCCTTGTACAAACAAGCACGTCAATGGTATAGCGGTCAAGGTGTTGAATGGAATAAATTAAGCACACGTAAAATATTACAAGATCAATTAAAGATTTTTGATATTTCTGGCTTACCGGTTAAGAGTTACAATCACCATCTAAGTCATGCGGCAGCAGGATTCCAAACAAGCCCATTTGATCGTGCCACAGTGGTTGTCATTGATGCTATAGGTGAATGGGACACTATCAGTATCTGGGGAGCAGAATACGTCGATGGTCGGGCAAAGTATACCAAGTTATGGGGGCAACGGTATCCACACAGTATTGGATTGTTTTACAGCGCAATGACGCAACGTTGTGGCCTAAAGCCCAATGAAGAAGAATACATTACAATGGGTATGAGTGCTTATGGTACCAATGTGTTTGATGACCTAGTACAAACCGCAGTAGTTGAAAACGAATGGGAAATTCGACTACGCCAAAATCTACATTTAGGTTTAACTGAAGATTTTTTTCGAGAAGCTGGTGTAGAAGAAATGGCACGTAGTGCACAGAATGTAGCCGAGATACTAATACTCAATGTGATGTATCGTGCCAAGAAGTTGGGGCGGAGCAACAATCTAGTCTACATGGGCGGAGTTGCGCTCAACTGTAGTGCCAACAGACATATAGGAGCTTATTTTGACAACATTTGGATTATGCCTAACCCTGGTGATGCTGGAAGCAGCCTTGGGGCGGCCGCTTTGGCCTATGGTGGCCGTATCAATTGGCGTGATGCTTTTTTGGGACATGATATCCCTGGTCCTTATCCCGTTAATGACCTGCTTGATCATTTATTGTCTGATAAAATTGTGGGAGTTGCATCGGGACGTGCAGAATTTGGACCGCGAGCGCTTGGAAATAGAAGCCTGCT
>Ga0214166_1001078_pt1 | contig 12412 bp, 11 predicted proteins | sample TroBogepilimnion_27_FD_153005 | JGI IMG/M metagenome (GOLD analysis project Ga0214166, IMG submission 153005) | Freshwater microbial communities from Trout Bog Lake, WI - Practice 18AUG2009 epilimnion v3 | ecosystem: Environmental > Aquatic > Freshwater > Lake > Epilimnion/Euphotic zone ...
CGCCTGAGTGTTGAGCGCGACGTACAGCAGGCTGTTGGTGCAGCCCGTCTTGAGTCGATTTGCGCTGACTGTGCCTCCCAGGCCACACGGGTTGGGGTTGGGGCATGGGACGCTGACGCCGCAAGGGAATGCACTTCCGTCCCTGCAATTCGGGATCCAAGTGTGACCAGTGATTCTGCATCCATCCGTGTAGTAGGATTGGTCGCACGGCACTGCGGCAAGAGAGGGACCCATCACGATGGCGGAGCATGCAGAGGAGAACCAGCTCTGGTTCCACATGCTCTCCTGCTGTCCTAGCCATGTTCCGCATGCAATTGGGACTGAGGCGAGCGGCTGCGGCGCTGATGCGTTGAACGCCTCAATCGGTTGTTGATGGCTGAGGCAGATGGCACTGCCGTGTGCATCCCGGCCCATTGTGGACCCAGGGAGCCTCTCACACCTTTCGGCACAGATGTTCGATAACGGGTTCCAGAACGCGGTGGGCGACCACTCAGAGCAAGCAGCGGCTGTGGCCAGTTGGTTCACTACTACGACGCATGGCGACGATGTGCAGATCTTTGCCGTTGGCATCATGTTGGCTTTGATGTCAGACGAGGCAGACTGGCAACTGGGTGTTGCTGGTGAATTGCTGGGGGGTGAACTGCTCAGGGATGGTGAACCTGTTGGGGACGACACATGGGCTGGTGTGGAGATTGAAACAACGGTTGAAACAACGGTTGTTTGGTCGCATGGAACAATGAAGATTAGGAGAATGGATAGCATAAGATTGTTCATTGGTGCTGGCATGCATATGTGCAAATATATACTCCCTGGGGGGGGTTGTTGCTGGTGCGGTTTTTTTATATTAAGAATGCCATGCTCACACGTGCTGTCATTGCGACTAGTTTATCAGGCCCAAGTATTCCCTGCTGTCCGTCAGGGCAGGCCATTGATCGACTGTCATGATGGCCCGCTGTAGCTTATAGTTCTCAGTTACATGTTCTTGAGGATCTCGGCCAGAAGGGTGCGATTCAGCAGACACTCTCCGTTGCTCCAGCCGCCTGCGTCTCTGTGATTAGACTGTATTTTTGGAATACGCAGCAAACTCTCACCCTTCTCGCGGACGATAATTTCGGGCCAGAAGTAGGTTCCGGTGGCGCACGCCTTGTGTGTGACAGGATCTGAAATGTACTCGCGAAAGAGCGGATCCCGGCGCAGCAGCTCCTGGACTACGCGGCCGTCCCAGGCCAGATTCGCTCCGCGTGGTACGGGGATGGGAAACATGCTGAGGTACAGCTCACTGCGGGAACCCAGAGTTGGCAAATGGACGAGCGAATTAATCAGACGCTGCGTCACCTTGCCTCGTTTATGAGCGCCACCAGCCGTGCGCGCTTGAGTCCGCTGCAGATTTCGTCAGTGGGATAGTACAGCGCTCTGTGATAGGGCGTGGAAGCGACTATCGATTGCTCCATGTAGCCAGGGATGGGATCGGAGAATGTGGGGTCGAATAGCCTGTAAATTAGGCTCTCGACGTTGGTCTAGAATAAAAAAGGGAATCAGCGGCAACACATTGGGGAAATCACCATTGACCACCTGAAACGGAAACACGCTGCACGCGCCGAGGTTGATGTGCACAGACCCGTCAGGAAGGAACGGCTGATTTACTAGCGCAGTGCCCGGGCCACTGATATGGATGTGTGTCTCAGAGAGCGTGAGCAGCTGGGTTCGAAAATCCATGGTCGCCCAGTCCACCCACTTGCCTGTTATGCCTTGTGCGTCGGCCAGCGCCCTTGTTAGTGCGAGACGGTCGTCGTGCGTGAAACGCTTGTTGGATATCGTGATGGCACGCAAGACGGAACTTGTTCCACGCGTGGAAGGAGGGAGCTGGAACCTAACTAGCATGTGCTCGCGGAGCTGCCGAAATGCATCCAGCTCGTATCCCATGTCAATTCCGTAGTAGAAGTGGTCTGTAATGCAGGAAATGCAGCGCGCAAAGTTCGGGACAAGGGCCTCTTGCAGGGCATATGTGTCGAACCCGGCGTCAGAGGAGAAGAAATCTCTGGCGTAGACCATCCCCAGCGGCGCCGCACGCTGGATGATGCTCTCGATAAAGGCAGTGCCTCCGTTTGGATCTTGTGTGTTGATCATCCTGAACGGGCTTGTATGCCTGTGTTCCAGCACGCCCACGAATACTGAGTAAAACGAATCAAATAGCGCGTGGCCGATATTTCCGAACCAGAAATCGCCAAGTACGCTGAGGTCGTTGTGGAATCGAATGCAGTGCGACCTGCATACCTCGCTTGCAGAGGAAAATACCGCCGTCGTTGGGCGGAAACGCTCGGCAAAATCGTCCCTGTTTTTCATGGTCTCAAAAAAGCTCTCGTCTTGCTGCACTGTGGTGAAATAGAGCGTCGGGGCGCCGCGGATGAAATACAGATTTTTGTACAGGCACGAGTGTGTGAAACGATACTTGGATATGGGTCCTTTGGCTGGTCTGCATTCAACGCTTGAAGCGCTGAACTGTTTTTCGCATTCTTTCGCCGATGTGGGGCAGGGCCGTTCTGGGTCCTTTGTGCGGAATAGTAGAAGGATGCAAACGGTGCATGAAGCCATCGTCATGCAGCAAAGCGTGCAGCGCTTGGTCCAACTGCCCTTCATTTGCTTGTGGTGGTAGTTGTTCTTCTTAGCAAAGGAACACATTATCATTTTATGTTTCAATCACGTAATGCATATGGAACGTGACTTCAGTGAGAGGACACAAACCTCTCGTACGCAATGTCCGTTCTGAAGAGGAGCCACAGCCTGTTTCCCATTCTGTAGTCACAGCCTTGTACCCTGCCAGGCAAAACTAGATCCTGCTGGCGAATGGGGTAGAGGTGGGCTTTCACGTTGATTTTGTGAAAATGCCGGTACAGCTTATCAAACTCATGGTTCCCGCACTGTGTAACCTCGCACGTGGAGCACAGGGTGCCTAAAATGGTAGTGGAGCCGGGAGGCAGGAAAACGGATGATATGGAGATTCCGCCAGCTGGGGTGATGAACAGGAAGAGGTTGGACATCAGTGCGACGGACTCTCGCAGCGGCATGTCGCCTAGGTCTTCGAGGCGGACCTCTGCCTTCGAGTGCAGGTGATCCTTGAGCCATCTGGAGACCTCTGGCATGTTGACGCTTCTGCGCCTTTGTCCTGGTTTTTTGAATGTAATTAATGCTGTTGGAAGCCCGCCGCTCCTTGGTTTCGCAGCTGCTCTTCGCCAGACATGCGACCGAAATTTTCTGAACATGAATGCTGGGATCGTTCCTATCCCTCCGTGGATGGAGAAGAGCCCGTAGCGACAGTTGGATGAGACTATTTCCTCGAAGCACGAGGTCGTGGAAGCAGATAAGTCACGGGCAAAGTGGACATTATCCGAAAGCAGCGGGAGAAGCCGTCTGCTCATGTGCTCGCAGTTTTGCTCGTTGTACTCGAAGAGGGATGCTCCGGATGAGCATAGATCGTCCACTAGGATCCCGGGGTTGCTGGCCTGTGGGTACATTGTGTAATAGCTCACAAATGCAGGAAGGATGGCGTCCAACAGGAAATGACCGAAATTTCCGGGGCAATATCGACGGAGAAAAATGGACACGCCTGGTATCCAGCGCGCGTCGTGAGGCAGAGTTGCTCCTTGGTTTAAGCTTATGGCGAGGCTGTGCCTGCTGTCTGAGTGGTCGCATCGTCCTAGTCCGGCTGATAAAGGGGGGCTGTGGGCTGGGAGGAGGGCGTTTGTGTCCATGATGGTATAAGTCTGTTGGTAGAGCGAGAAGATGGATGATTGCTGGGACGGCAGGCAGACGTGTGACGCCCTGCAGCTTCTGACGTGCCAATCCTCGTCCAGACTGCAATGCCATTCGGGAGGCTTTGAGGGGATTCGCCAGTTCCCTAGGTCGGCGTCTGAAATCCGGCTGCTGTTGAATCGGACTCCATAGAACTTTTCGAATTCTTGGATTGTCCTGGTAGGGGGTTCAGGGCGTTTGCTTTCGATGTGTGATGATACGCTGTCCAATTTCTCGACCCCGCTTGCCATGATGTGTACATTTTTCTTGTGCAGATACGAAGACATCCATTGATCCCCTAATTGTGTGGCTTGAGACAGGATAGGGTATTTTAGCAGATCGTCCATGAGCCGTATATGCATCAGATTTCCGACTGGGCTGTGCAACATGCCGCCATTGGAACTTTGCTTGATGCTGTGGAGCATGTTTTGAAAGCAGCTTTGCATGGTAAGATTTTTTCCCTTTGTCATGGAAGCAATAAGATGCGGATGGTAGGAATGATCATCGTCCCCGGTGAAAATCCAGACGTTTTCATTGTGGTTTGTCATGGTTCGAATTGTCGGTAAGCTTCCGACGTATTTACCGACAGATCCAATATCAGGGCCCAGCGTTATGGTTCTGTTTGGGTGTTTCAAGCTCTGGAAGATGGAAGTGTCTACTGTTCCCAGAGCCCCAAACTGCTTTGGCAGGTAGACAAAAACATGATGCAACTGTGCCTGAATCGAATCCGCTGTGTGGACGCATTGTGGTATCTTGGACGGAAGACAGGCGAGGGAACCCACGAGTATGACTGTTTCTTTGGCTGTGATTTGACGAAGTGCTGCTTTGTCAGGGTGTCCTTCCAGGAGCTCCAGGTGATAGAGATCGAATGTAAGAAAAGCACACAGGACAGCAGACGCCAGGAATGTTGTGGTTTTATGAATAGAACGCATCTTGCATGGGTCGAGAAGATAGGCACATTGTGCTATCATTATTTGTTGTTTGGTTTGCAGGCTGTGTTTTAATTTTCCTATTTGCCGTAACTCTTCTTCTTTTTTTTTAATTGTCTGTATTGGTTTACATTCGTAGGTTGCATTTGTTTAGTCATTGAAGGATATTCCTTCGTATTTTCTGTTTCCATTGGTGTTTTTGTATGTGACATGGTTAAGTTCCAGTTGGTTTCGTACTTCTTTGAAGAAAAGGGTGTCACTTGGAACGCAGAAACCATTCGTTTTGAACTCCTCTATGATCTGTCCAGGAGTAAGGAAGGAGCCTTTGGGTTGTGAAAATTTGATTTTAGCTTCTATGAAGTCGCTCACTGTTTTCTTGAAGGTTTCGTTTTCCTCCGGATTTGAAAGCACCCGTGCGTGCCTTTGTCTTTTGGCACTGGGAATCGGCATGCCTTCGTCTCTGTCTGTTGACCTGCTGTCCTTCTCAATTCTGGGCTCGTTGATGATGGAACGAGCATTATCCCTCTCGGCGGTGAGCTCACTGACCTTTGCATCCTTGTCTGCTGTGAGCTCGATAATTTTGGAAAGAGCGGTATCCCTCTCGGCGGTCAACTCGCTGACTCTCAATAAAGCATCCGTTTTCTCGCGCATGGCGTGCTCTTTCTCGCGAGCGAGTTCCTCGATGTTCGATGAAGCGCTGTCCATATCCCGAGTAAGCTCGTTGACTTTCGAAAGGGCATTGTCTCTCTCCTGAGTAAGCTCGTTGACTTTTGAAATGGCATTGTCTCTTTCCTGAGTAAGCTCGTTGACTTTTGAGAGCGCAGCATCCCTCTCCTGAATAAGTTGGTCGACTTTAGAACCAGCGTCGTCCCGAGTAAGCTGGTCGGCTTTCGAAACATCGTCGCCCTGAGCAAGCTCGTCTGCAACAGCACAGCCCCTCTCGCGATCACCAGGGGTTTCGTTCCGGCAGCGTTCGAGCTCTTCTTTCAACTTGTTCACTTCGCCCTCTCTGTCTCGAACAGCCTGTTTGAGGTGTTTCACGAAATTGTAGTAGCCACTGATGTATGAGTCGTCGTACCTCATATAGTTCTTGGAATTCTTCAGTAATTCATTGGCCATTGCCCTCAAGCGTTTGCAGAGGTAGTCGTGCGATATGAATTTCGAGGTCAGTTCAGGCTCTGTAAACGGCCTGAGCTCTTCAACATGTTCGACGATTTCCTTCTGGTGCTTTTCCCATTCGGTCAATCCTTGTTGAAATTCCGCGTGTGCTTTCTCCTTTTCCTGCTGCTTCTTTTGGCAAATGGCGACGGCTTCGTCCTTGGCCTTTGTTAGCATCTTGGCGATCTCTACGGGATCGGAGTCTGGGCGTCCATCGTATTGACAGATCTGGACGAGTTTTTTGTGTTCTCTTATGACATCTGCTTCGCTTGCAAAGTCAGAGAGACCAAGGGCACGGAACGGAGATATTGTGGATGCATGCTTGAAAGGAAGCATTCGTGTTGTATGATTTTAAAACTATTCTTACCGTTACATTGACTGTTGCATAATTTTTTTTCCGCAAACCAGTTCAAATTTGTTTGAGCGTTATATGGTGAAACCGACAGAGCAAGCACAAAGAGGACTGGGGAATTTCGACACTAGGCTATATTTCAAGACGGAGGCGCGCGGTTCTCCGCATCATAACTTCATACATCCAAGAACGGAGTTCGGCAGCGATGATCGCCAGCAGGAACAGGCACAGGGCTGTCTGGGATGACAGGCGTGCGTCCTTCCAAGTCATCCCTCTCCCGTGCGAGAATGGCACGGATCCTGGCGTAGACTACGGCATGAGCAACCATCCTCACCACTGCAGCGAGTATCAGCCTGGCCAGCACAAGGCCAATTATGATGCCAAGAAGGTAGAGCCACATGATTTTTTCACTTGCCAACGTGTCTCTTTTATAGTCTCTTTTTCAGTTCTTGGTGATCGAACCGTTGCGTTTTTTGGCTTCGAATCAATGCAGTAGCCATAAGCTGCACTTACAGTCTTTCACTGCACCTCTTTCATTATGTAATGGGCTGCTGTGCACAGATTCCGCAGGACGTTGAGCTCTTGAGCACGATACATGCTTGTGCGTACGGGAATCTCGTCGTGGCCTGCGTGGTGGAGTTTGTCCGACGCCCGCTTGTAGATTTCTAGGATGAGTTCGATCGCCATCTTTATTTTGGACGACGAGTTTCTCCCCCCTGTGCATGTGACGGCTCGTCTGATGTCTTCGTTCTCGTCGAGAATCTCAGCCCATACTTCCTGGCGCGACGCGCGCGAGCTTCGGCGTTTGTTGCTGAGCTGGCATTCGATCCTCTCGAGCATTCCGCGGACGCTCAGGCTCTGGGCCAGCTTGAGTATCTCGTTGTTGGCTCTCGCCAGCGCGGATTTCAGCTCGCGACTCTCCGCGTTGTGCTTCTCTTGAAAAAGCTCCATGTATTGGTCCTTGGCTTGGAGCAATCGGTTATGATTGGCGGTCAGTGTGTCGCGCTCGTTTTCGAGGCGTTGGATTGCTGTGGATTTTTCTTCGATGAGACTGATTTTGTCTTCGATCGCGGATCTGTGTTTTTTCACCATGCCTTCTGTATATCTTGTCATATCGTGCATTCGTTGGCGGAGGGTGGTGTAAGCCCTGGTTAGCCTCTCTTCCGTTCGCATGGCGATCTCGTATGCTATGTCCGGGTGCTCCCTGAAGAACATTATCGGCTGATCGTATCCGTGAATTTCTTTGATTTGCCTGTGCATCGGACGCGATGCTTTGCCTGCCCTAAATAGCGCCTCGGGTGCACTATTGGCTCATAGTTTATTTTCTGTCACGCGCACGCTTTCAATGCGCCTCAGGCTGAAAAGCGCGGAGACAACAACTACGGCGTTGTCGATGCACAGGCGGATGAGGTGAAATTTGCATGCTTAGCACGTCGACATACAAGCACAAAATTCGGTACAGCATGCAGCCAAACTACTACAACCCTCGGTGCACGTAATGCAGCATTCCGTGTTGCTGGAAGCTTGCAATAATGGTGTACTGCTTGGAGGACGTGATGCCGTATTCATGCTGTTTGGCTGCTGTTCTGTTGAATGCAGCATGGCACTTGGTATTTTTAGCAGCATACTGAGCGTCACACAGGTGCGGCGCTTTAATACTGACTTTTGCGTTGATAGTTCACTAGTCAAAAGGCGTGGGGGTACTGGCCCTCTACACTGCCGCGCGTCAATCGGCGAGGCTGAGAAGCGCGGAGACAATCACAACACCGTTGTCGACGTACAGGCGGACATCCGCCCCCTCGAAGCGAAACCAGATCTTGACATTCGCTGCGGCTCCAGTGAACACGTCGAAAAGATTATCGCCAATGGTGAGGCGGTCGGACACGGCCCTCCAGAGCGCTCCGTCGATGCGAACCTGCTGCTGGCCGCGCTGGATGGGCTCGACGCGGATGGTCTCCTGGTTGGTGCTGCGGACGATGAAGCGGGGCCTCGGTTCGCGGATCAGCTCGTAGATGCCGTGAACACGGACTGCGCGATCGCGGGCATTTCGCATGTCCCTGCGCGAGATGCGGAGGTTGAGCCACGCGCAGCAGCGCGAGAGGCGCCCCGTCGACGGGAGCGGGAGGTTCGAGAGCACGATGCGCAGCATGTCCTCCGAGAACATCGACGGCGCCGGGCGCGCGAGGTGCTCGCGGAAGCGGCGTGTTTCGTCGGGAAAATACGCGACGAATGCATCCCAGGCGTCGGGAAACGAGCCGATCCTGCTGTGCATCTCCCTGAGGTGCGACTTCCGATGTGTGGCTCCAGTGAAGTTCTGAAGGCAGCGGAGAAATCTGGGATACTTGTCGCCGAGTCGCTCTGCGGCGGCCAGGAGCATTTCCTTCATGCCGTCCCACTGGCGGACCGCGTCCGGCATGTATTCGGCGAAGCGCGCCCATGCTGCTTGGTCATCCTTGCCAAAGACGCGGTACGCGTCGTCCACGCGCTCGTAGGACACGCCCTCGCCGGCCTTGAGCTTGTACACCAGCTTGCGGAACTCGGCGGAGTCGACGATGGAGTCGAGCTTCTGCTTCAGCTCGTCCCACTTCTTGGTCTGGGACGGCGCAAACACGCGAACCGCGTCCCACGCCCCGCTGACCAGGCCCCACAGCTCTTCCATGCTTTCGTTGAAGCCGCCGCGGCGCTTGATCCTCTCCATGAGCTGCTCGACGTTGCGGCGGTCTGGCGCGGCGCGGAGGATGTCTTTGGCCTTGTCCCAGTCTTCAATCTTCTTTTTGGGCATGAGGGCCAAAAACCCTTCCCACAGATCCGCGTGCTGCCCGATCAGCGAGTGGACCTCTTCGACCGCGGAGTACGCTGTGTCCCAGTCCTTGCAGCGCACCATCCATGTGCGGAACTGGGCGTACGCATCGGCGCCGACCCTGGCGCGCACGCGCTCGTCGAACTCTGCCTGCTTGCGCTGGCGCGCGTTCATCGGGCGGGCGACCATCGCGGCGTGCTGGTCCTCGCGGTAGGCTTGCTTGGTGCGGGCCATTTGCGTCCAGCGGTGTGTGGAAATAACGGGCTTAAATACGGATTCGTTGATTTGATTGCATGGATTTCGGTTAGCAGAGGCCCAGCTCGTCCTAGGTTTGCTGTGAATCAAATTTATTCTCTCATGCTGTGAACCAACTGCCTATGGCTCCGAAAAAATCAAAGCGCGGGTTGTCCAGCTCGTACTCTAGAAATCGGATGAAATCGGACGTGTTCGAAAAGTGAATGGGCTGTATGTCTGCTGGCGGATCGGCCGTCGCAGAAAAGAGATACGACTCGAAAAAGTGCACAGAGACCAGCAGCCCCTCTGCCTCGTGCGCAGTGTGATCGAATCTCAGCTTGGAGGAGAAGTTGCTGTCCTGCTTGTATATGGTTGAAGAAAGCAGCTGTTTGGAGGGCGTTGGTGGTATAGAAGTGGTTGACAGGTTTCTGTCGATGCAGAGCCTCATTACCGCCTCTGTGCACAGCAGTATCTTGAGTATGAGCACCAGTTGGGCAGATATGGACTCGTGTGAAAAGGCGAATTTATCGCCGTCTATGCTGCCTTCGACGAGAAATTCAGCGCGATTGAGCTCTCCTTTGGTCGGAGACGATCCTGGCGGCAGGCAGTTGACAATCACAAACTTTGAGTGCAGAAGGCCGTCGATGTGCGCTATGATCTGGATTCTGGTGTGCTTCATTCGGTAGACGCACATTTCTGACTGCCCTTGCCATACACAGCCCTGTTGGTGCGATCGGATGATTTCGAAGTCATGGTATCGGTCTATGAGGGAAATGCATCGGTCGATTTCATTCCAAAACGGGGTCAGGCTGCTTTGTTGCATGTGTGGGTTGTCTATGTGAGATGCTATGTATAGGGGCTAAGTTTGAGTCTTTTTCGGAGCTGCAAGGGTGGGTTTAATTTAGCCAGTTATCAGCTTGCGTGCTGTCGACATGAAAGACAGCTGCTCTGCCTTGTCGCACGATGATAGAGCTCAGCACCTCGATCAACACCAGCATGTTTCGATTTCCCTGAGCGCCAGCCTGCCTCAGTTCGCTGGCCATGAAAAGCATGAGCTGATTCATGCACTCCTCGCGCTCTCCTGCGGCGATGTGCAGCGGTCGTCTCATAGAAAACCACCGCCTCATGCCTTTGGCGATCGCAGCAATGAACTTTCGCGCTCCGCCGTTGATTATTGAGAGCGCGCACAGCACAGCGTACGTTGTGAGCAGCGAACGCAGGACGTGAAACCACTGAATCGGGTCTGTGAGATCCGTCGCGTCGCAAACGCGCGCGAGCAGTGTGTGGAGAATCAATTTATCGACAAGGGTGAACGGCGATGGGCGCACGTGGTGAAGCAGGACTTCAATCTTGAGCTGAAAATCCATGGTAGTGGATACAAATGATTGGGGTTTTGTCTTGGAGGGAAAGCTGAGATTCAAAAGAAATCCGACGATTTTATCTGCTGAGAGGGGGCTAATTTTTTGTCTTTTTTAGTGTTATGTTTCACTTTTTCAAACCTCAGACTTTATTCCAAAATCTCATGGCCCGCATTCCATGCGGCACATTCGCAACCAGGAGACCCCTCAGGCCATTCATGAGCTCCGTCCAGCCCATGCACTTGAGAAATATGAGCACGCGGGTCATGCGCAGCTGGTTGTGATTTGCGCGGCGCAGCTTTGCGTTGAATCGCGGCTGGTTGGTGATGCTGACGGTCTCTCCGTCTATTCCCCAGAACTTGAGCATTTTGGACACCATCTGCTTTGCGCGCGCCACGACGACGGCGTCCTGCAGCATCTCCTGGGCGGCTTCGGACGTGAATGGCTCGCTGGCAGCGTCGGGCTGCGCTTTCGACAGGAGCGGGTTGGGGAACGCGAACTGCACGAAGCCGTGCTCTTTCTCGAGGATTTTGTCGTCGAAGTCGAGCACTGCGTGTATGTCGAAGTTGCCGAGCGGTGTCGTGCGCTCGCCGCGGTAGAATTCGATGTATTCGGACATTGGGGGTTTATGGCTTTGACTTGATTGGAATTGAATGCAAAATTCGGATGGATTTGTGTGGTATATTTTAAATTTGGATGGATTTGTGTAAAAAAAAATTGAATCGATTTGTGTTAAAATCGTGACCTGTCACGATGGCTGATGTAAAAGAAAAAGTTTGACAATTTTCAAGAAAAAAAACTTTATTTTTTTTGTCAAACGTAACTGCAGCTCACTTGGCCAACTTTCTCTTCTTGGACGCGTGCTCGACACGCCCCTCGAAGCGGGCGAACTCTTCGGTCAAATCAACATAGTGCATCTCGAAGATCTGAACAAGGGTGTCGTAGACGTCCTCGACTTTTGCGTCAGCAGGGATCTTTCGCTCCTCGAGTTCGAAACGAAAGTTGCGCGGCCGAAAGAGACCGTTTCCGAACACGATCAGGTGCTCCTCATCGTCCATGGTGAGCATCACCATGTTGTATCGGGTCTTTTTGGAATTGAGCGCCATGTGATGGTAGCGCACGGTGACATCGCCATGGGACGAATCGAAGCACAGCACGTTGTTGTATGCGATGCGTTCCTCTTCGTTGGTCCCGAACTTCTTCTGGCGCCAATCGTCAAGGAGCTTTTCGGATTTCGCTTCGGAGAGCTTGCGCAGATCTTTGGCGATGTTCATCAGCTTGCTGTACGTCTGGCTGGTCTGCATTGGGGCAGTTGTTCGTGTGTGGACGCGTGTTTATATACAGATCGAACGACAAATGGGGTTTATTTGTGATATTTGTGTGGCACTGCAAGTTTTGAAAGTATTTTTTTTTTCTATCACGGGCTTGGAGGCTGTTTCAGGCGGCAGAGTAAAATTTTCCATGTTCAAGATTAAAAGAGCATTTTCTCACTTGATTTTCTCGGCGTTTGTCTTTGTGTCTCTCTTGGCTCTGTTGTTTGATGCTTCGAGGAAAGAAAGTTACAAGCCACCAATAGTAATCACGCGTCGCGAATGGGATTCTACTACGAATTCCACAGCGAACAGCAGTGCAACGGATAGTGAATCGATTCCGTTTAGCAAGGAGCTTCTGGATGATATCGGTGTACCGATCGCTCCTGTTTTGACTCTGAGACTGAGGCAGCTGTACGCTCCTGAGGTCTGCATTTGGGAGACTGAAAGATGCAGAGTATTCAGTGAAAACGACCAGCGCA
>Ga0214166_1001088_pt1 | contig 12367 bp, 15 predicted proteins | sample TroBogepilimnion_27_FD_153005 | JGI IMG/M metagenome (GOLD analysis project Ga0214166, IMG submission 153005) | Freshwater microbial communities from Trout Bog Lake, WI - Practice 18AUG2009 epilimnion v3 | ecosystem: Environmental > Aquatic > Freshwater > Lake > Epilimnion/Euphotic zone ...
TAAAGATAAAGTAAAAAACATTACTTGGAAAAAACAAAGAGAGTTACCTGAATGGGGTAAGCAAATATTTTCTGATAGTATGATTGCTGCTACAGGAGTCAATACAGAAGAAGAATTAAATCAAGTGGTAGATATAGGTATGCAAAGTTTAGATCACTATCTTAGTTGTGTCGGTAACAATACAGATGATTTTAATATTGAGTCAGTTAAGAAAGCTCAAAACAGATACTGCTTTTATCAGAAACAGAATATATTTCCTGTAAAGATGTTAATGAGTTATGGGTTAACAGAACAAGAAGCTAAAGATTATTTTGATAAGTACCTTTACCCAGAAGTTAATTAAACTCTAACCACTGGAATGCCAAACGAAGAAGTGCCTACCTGAAATGTAATAAATGCGTTGGTGGAGGTAGCAGTTTCAAAAAAGCTTAAACTTAAACCAGTTAACGCATTGAATATAATATTTTGAACTAATAATGAAGATGTATTAGGGTTGTAAGTGAAAGCATCAGTGCCGCCAAATGCACCTCCGCCGTTATTATATTGAACATCATATATATTACCAGCTGCAGATAAAGGAGCACTGCCAGATGCTGCTTTACTCCAAGCCCCGCTTAATTCGTATACCGTATTAAATGTCGATTGCCATTCAGCACTATTAGCAGATAATATAGAATAACTAGCTGCCCATTCATTAGATGAATAACTACTAAGAGTTCCTAATTTCCTAATGTTAATTAGTGAATCTCCATCGTAATCAATAGTCCCGAACAGATCGTTCATATCAATTATTTAATATAAGCTAGTTTTTAAGGAACGTCTATATAATTAAACATATGGGTATGTATGACACAGTAGCATGTAGTGATAGATTACCGGTTAATCAAGATATGATAGATCTTGGCTTAGATAAACGTGACTATGTATTTCAAACTAAAGATCTAGGTAACTTTTTACTAGAGTATGTTTTACAGGACGGTATTTTATATGAAAAAAAATATAAAGAAAACAAAGAAATGTATCTAGAGGATGTAAAATATCATGGCACTTTAAATTTATATGATTATAGAGAGGATGTGAAAGATAAATGGGATTGTTGGATAGAGTATGGACTTACATTTACAGCTGGTAAAATGACTAACGCTTCTTTATTACTATTTGATAGAACTGATAATTCTTATAGAAAATCAAAAGAAAAAGAATTTTGGGATAAAGTACATGCAAACAACAACAAATGGTATAACAAGTATATATTGCATACTAAACCAGGAAAGAGTGTAAAATTTATTATACATAAAGTTTTATACGATGTCGGTACTTATATTCAAAAATTAAGTTATAAATTTTAATATGGGAAAAGGATCTAAACCTCGTAACTGCTTTAGCAGTGAATTCAAAAATAATTACGACTCCATTAACTGGGGTCGTCCAAAAACTAATGAAACCAAACAACAAAAAGAGACAAGAAACGACGCCAGAAAACTCAAGAGCACAGTACCTAAAAGTAATGTGCTCTCCGATATACAGAAAGAAAGTTAAGACAATTAATGAATCCATTAAAGACTTTAACCGCGTTTGCAGAAATAACAAAATGGCTAAACGTGATATACTTGACGTTACCAAGTACTTTGCAGAAGATATTCGCAATCCTATATCTCCTCGCAATATAGTTAAAGAACAACCTGCTGAAGATTATTCAAAAGGCTTTCTTAAAGTGTCGTGATTAAAGTTCGCAGAGTTTTGTATACAAAAAAAGGCTTCCAAGCCGGTGAATACTTGGGTGAGTATTACACCGGCGACATGGCTAAGGCTTTTGATTACTATACAAAACTCTGGATGGAACTCTATACTGATGAAGAGGGTGAAATTATAGAGACGGTACCAGAAGAAAATGTAAACTATATTGAAGAGTTTACTATTAGTGACCCTTCTCACTCTTTTATAGGGTTACCAGAGACAATATGTTTTGAGATTATAGATGATGAGTTGTATGAATTGCCGCCTTTTTCTGAAATGGATGAATACGGGTTTGAGCAAATGAAGGATGTAAAAGGTAATAATATACCTTACTCAAATAAGGACGGAGGCAATTCTTTTAAGCTTCTATCTGGTCCTAAACGGACTAAATAATTTAATGCTACAAAAAATATGGGATTCTATTGTATCCTTTTTATGTGAAAATACATATAAATGGGAAGAAGAAAGATTAGCTTCATGTAGTAATTCATCGAAAGATAAAAAAATTTAACATATCTAGATATTTTTAATTTAGTATATAAAATATAGTGTGAGTAAAATATTCATACAAATTGCTTCATATAGAGATCCAGAACTTTTACCTACATTACGTGATTGTGTAGCTAGGGCCAAGTACCCTAAAAATTTAAGATTTGGTATATGTTGGCAAAGAGATGAAACAGAAACATTAGCTGAGTTTGCTAATGATAAAAGATTTAAAGTAATGGATGTACATTACTCTAAAAGTGAAGGAGCATGTTGGGCTAGATATCATTTGCAACAGTTATATGATGGGGAAGATTATATGCTTCAATTAGATTCACATCATAGGTTTGCCCAGGACTGGGATGTTAAGTGTATAAAAGCAGTAAAAAAGTTGCAAAAACTTGGACATAAAAAACCTTTATTAACTGCATACATTCCTAGCTATGACCCTGCTAATGATCCGGCTTCTAGAATGCAAGAGCCTTGGAAGATGAACTTTGATAGATTTACTCCGGAAGGGGTAGTGTTCTTCTTACCTGCATCCATACCAGAATGGCAAAAATATAATAACATTCCTATACCTGCTCGTTTCTTTTCAGCACATTTTGTTTTTACTTTAGGTCAATGGAATAAAGAAGTGCCTTATGATCCTAATTACTATTTTCATGGTGAAGAGATAAGTTTAGCTGTTAGGAGTTTTACGCACGGTTATGATTTATTTCACCCAACAGAGTTAATAGCCTGGCATGAATACACGCGTAAAGGTAGAACAAAACAGTGGGACGATGATAAACAGTGGCATATACGTAACACTGCTTGTCATTTACGTAATAGAAAATTGTTTGAAATGGATGGAGAAAAACGTGATATAGATTTTGGACCTTACGGGTTTGGTACTGTACGTACATTAGAAGATTATGAAAAATATGCTGGGGTATCATTTAAGTTGAGAGGCATTCAAAAATTTACAAAAGATTATAACGACCCGCCTAACCCCCTAGTTACTGACTTTGATGCAAGTATAGAATCTATTTTTAAACATTGTATTGATGTTAGCTATGCTAGTGTGCCTGAAAAAGATTATGACTTTTGGTGTGTAGCATTTAAAGACAAAGAGGGTAAAGATGTTTACCGTAAAGATGCAGATAAAGAAGAAATAGATAGAATGATGAGAGATACTGATGGGTATTGTAAAATATGGAGAGAGTTTCATTATAGAGGTAAGCCGCATAGTTGGATAGTATGGCCGCATAGTATATCAAAAGGATGGAGTAATCCTATTACCGGTACGTTATGAAAGTTAAACTAGTTGATGATAATTTAAGAGGCCAACCCGGTCTTAGCCCTTTTATTAACCCTAATCTAGGTTGGGAAAGAGACTGCAATGACCATGACGTGTGCATTTATACTGATAGGCTATGTAGCACACAACCAATAGATAGTTTAAAAGCTAATTACGCATGGATTATTGAACCTTCTATCATTAATGGTGAAAATTATATTAATGTAATTCCTATTAGTAATAAGTTTAAGTTAGTTTTTTCTCACCATAAATTTTTACAAAATAAAATTAGTAACTTTAAGTACATACCTCATGGAGGTACTTGGCTAAATGAAAATGAAATCAAGTTATACAATAAAAATAAAAATGTAAGCTTTATATTTTCAGATAAACAATGGAATAGTTATCATAGAATGCGTCACAGAGTTTACAATGATATAAAGTCTAGTGGGGTTGATTGTTTTGGTACTGGATGTAATAACCCCTTACCCCGTGACAGTAAAGTGCAAGGTTTAAAAGATTATAGGTTTTCCATAGTCATAGAAAATTGCCAAGAAGATAATTATTTTACTGAAAAAATAATTGATTGCTTCTTAACCGGTACTGTGCCCATATATCTAGGTAGCCCTACAATAAGTGATTATTTTGATTCAAAAGGAATAATACAGGTTAACGATGTTGAACAAATTCCTATCGTATTAACTACTTTAACTTCTGAACTGTATAACTCGATGGTCAATGCAATAGAAATAAATTTTAATAAAGCTAAAGATTTAATACATCCAGAAAAACTTATACAACAATGCTTAACAACATTATAGTTACTGCTGCTAATAACATATACTATGATACTCTATGCACTCTCATTAGCAGTGTTCATAAACATAGTTATAATTTTATAGATAGCATTGTGGTCTATGATATAGGTCTTGATAGCAATCAAAAAGATATGTTGTCAAAAATTAGTAAAGTAACTATAAAAACATTTGATTTAAAATTGCCTTTTGCAGATTATTTAAACCCTAAAGGTCACGCATATAAATGTTTTTGTCTATATAATGAAAAACAATACGCCCGTAACATACTGTGGTTGGATGCAGGTGTAATGCTTTTACAGAATGTTGAAGAGATTTTTAATATAATAGATAAGGAAGATATATTTTTAGTGGGAGATGTACATTTAAATAAAAACTATACAAAGAAAAAGTGTATTGAGATAATGAAAGCAACTGAAAGTGAAATAAACGATGTGCAATTGTCTTCAGGTATATTAGGATATAAATCTAAAGGAAAATATCAGAAGCTAATTGATGAGGCGTTTAATTATTCTACTATAGCAGAATGTGTTTTAGGTGATGAAGAAAATCATAGACACGATCAGAGTATATATTCTATTCTGGCATCAAGATTTAAATGTAAAAAGTACGACATAGATAGATATGGTTACTGGACCAATAGTGTTAGAAATTTAAATACTGCTTTATATAATAATGCAGTCATATTTGTACATAGAAGAGGTCATCATGACATAAAAGATATAATATATTCATAATGAACTTAAACACTATTAAAAAGTACGTTATTAATTTAAAAAGACGCCCAGAACGGTTACGGCAAATAGATAAAGAAATGCAGTATATGGGATGGGAATATGAATTGTTTGAAGCTATTGATACTAATAGCTATATTGGGTGCATATTGTCTCATAAAGCAATTGCACAAAAGTTTTTAAAAAGCAATGAAGAAAGTGTTATGGTATTAGAGGATGATGCTTTTTTTATGCCTTATGCAAAAGAGTTAGTAAAAAAATTAAACGTCTCTTTAACTGAAATACAGTGGCAAATAATTAATTTGGGACCTTCCATTAATAGGCCTGTTGATAAAACTACAAACAATTTGTTAGATATAAGCAATTTACCTCCTTGTGATAAGGATAAACATAGAGGCATATATGGTACAGTGGGTCTATTATATGGACGCAACGTTGCAAAACAAATAGTAGAGTTTTATGAAGAGAACAAACGTGAGAATTATATATTACCAATTGATCAATTTTTAGATGAACATGTTTATCCTAAAGGCAATTGTTACTCTCCGTACATTCCTCTTATTACCCAACGTCCGGCATTCTCTGACATTAACCAGACTCAAGACAACAATCACTACGTCATAACATATAACTGGAACGGTTACACGGGACATAAATTACCTAATAACTATATGGACTTTAATTTTTGTGATGGAGAAAGAAAATGATTTTAGTATCTGCAATTTATAATAACAACGTTACTTCAGTTATAGGGGGTAGAGGAAGAGGGCTGCCTTTTTATCTTCCTTCTCTTATCAATATTTCTAATTTAGGCCACCCTTTAGTAATGTATTGTGAACCGGATGAAGTGGAGCATTTTAAAACTGTCTTAAGCCCTTATTTTAAACAATTGTGGGTGTTCGGATATAAGTTAGAAAGTTTTAAATACTTTGACAGATATATAGAATGGAAACAAACGTTTTATCAGAATATTATAAATGATAGAAATGAAGTACTTTGTTTCAGTAAAATGTATTGGTTAAAGCAAACTATTGAAAAAAATTTAACAAACGATGACATGTACATGTGGATTGATTCCGGGCTATTTCACCATGGCATATTTCCTGAAAAGGTGGGAGGGGTTGAATTGTTAGTTAATTACCCTACAAGTAAATATTATCCAGAAAATCCAAACAATATATTCAATCCTAGATTAGGAGCTAATTTAGTTAAAGTTGTACCAAAAGATAAATTGTTCTACTGTTCCTTGCCTGCTGTAGGAGATCAAACATCGTTACGCACAGTTACTGAAAGCATATACAATAAACAGGTCTCAATTTTAGATCATTTAATTGCTGGTTACTTCGGTGGGTATAAAGACAATATATTAAACAACTTCCCTCACTATGAATCTGTACTTGAAAAGATAATAGAGTTTAAAATACATTGTTTTGAAGAACATGTGTTTAATTGTTTGTATGCTACTATACCAGAACAATATCATTTAGAAAAATTTGATTTGTGGCATTTTTATTCTCCAGGTGAAAGAACTAGCTACCTAGAAAGAGAAGCTAATAGTTTTTATAAAATTTTTACACGTATTCATGAGCAATAATAATTTAACCGTAGTTACGGGTATATGGGATTTAAGAAGAGATGAAGCTGGGGAAGGCTTTAAAAGGCCTTTCTCTCACTATCTTAATAAATTTGTTGAATTATTAAAAACTGATATAAATTTAGCCATATTTATAGAGAGTAAATATGAGGATATAGTTTGGAAATACAGAGATAGAAGCAATACTGTAGTTTATATAAAAGAGGTAGATGATTTTAGAAATAAATTTGATGGCTATAATTTAGTACAAAAAATAAGAAAAGATGAAAAATGGCTTTCTCAAGCTGGTTGGCTTCGTAATAGTACTCAAGCTACTTTAGAATTATATAACCCCATGGTAATGTCTAAGATGTTTATGTTGCATGACGTGTCCATCTTTAACCCTTTTAACACCGATTATTTCATATGGTTGGATGGGGGGATAACAAATACTGTACATCCTGGATACTTTACTCATGATAATATTTTAGATAAAATAAATCCTTATTTAAAAAAGTTTTTCTTTCTATCATTTCCTTATGAAACTAACTTAGAAATTCATGGGTTTGAATATAATGCAATTAAACGTTACAGCAGTTCAGATGTAGTTAATTATGTATGTAGAGGTGGGTTATTTGGAGGTCATAAAGATTATATTTCAAAAGCTAACGGAATGTACTACGGGTTGCTAATGAGTAGTTTAAATGAAGGTTATATGGGTACTGAGGAGAGCATATTCACTATAATGTCTTACTTAGATACAAATAACTATAATAGGTTTATGATAGGGAGCAATGGAATGATAAGTGCATTTTGTGAAGCTTTAAAAAATGATAATGTTGTAATAGATAATAAAAAAGATGCTTCAGTTGCATTATATGTTGTAACCTTTAACTCTCCTTCACAATTTGAAGCATTAGTAAAGAGTTGGCAAAAGAATAGTAAGTATGTAACTAACACTACTAATTACGTTTTAGATAATAGTACTGACTTAACTACAACAGAAGAGTACTTAGAGTTATGTAAAAAATATAACTTTACGCATATTAAAAAAGATAATGTAGGTATATGTGGAGGTAGACAATTTGTTGCAGAACATTTTGACACCACTGACCACGATTATTACATATTCTTAGAAGATGATATGTTATTAAATGACCCTACCTCTGAATTATGTGCTAATAAGTTTACAAAATACGTAGACAATTTATATGATAGGTTGTTAGACATTATGAAAAAAGAAGAATATGACTTTTTAAAAATGTCTTTCACAGAATTTTTTGGTGATAATAAAACTCAATGGGCATGGTATAATGTACCTCAAAATGTTAGGGAAAAAATATGGCCTAATAAGAATAGATTACCTATTAATGGTTTAGATCCAGATGCTCCTTTAACTAATTTTAAAAACATTAAACATCTCAATGGAGTGACTTACGCAGACGGAGAGGTATATTACTGCAACTGGCCTCAAATTGTATCACGTAAAGGCAATTATAAGATGTTTCTAGAAACTAAATGGGCACATCCATTTGAACAAACATGGATGTCTTTTATGTATCAACAATCGATAGAGGGTAAAATAAAATCTGCTGTATTGTTAGCGTCCCCTATCAATCATCATAGATTTGCTCATTATGATTCTAAATTAAGAAAAGAGTCTTAATTTTATGGATAATTGTAATTTATAACTAAATAGTACTATGGCTAAAAAGAAAACAATTGTATTAGAATGCGATATTAAAAAAACGAATCAAAACCTTTTAGATGTTATTGAAGCGTTATCCGTATACGGCATTATTGACATGAATGAAATAGATCGCCATAATTTAAAGAAATTAGCTCAAATAGCAGAAGAGTTTTTAGAACTATACGAAAATGAAAGCTCTATATTAGATGATGTAGATGAGTTAGATGAAGTAGAAGAATAAAAAAAAGCTCCATTTCTGGAGCCTTTGTTTTATATAAGTCATTTGTATTAGAACTTGATATCACCTTGAAGTGATACTTTACTATTAATTGCTTGCCCATTAACTGCAGGTTGTGCATAACGTTGCTGTAAACCTTGTAATGAAACGCTAATTTGTTTATTAGGTTCAAAAACAAAGCCTGCTTTATAGTCAATTAACTTATCACTATTATAACCGCCTTCAGCAATAACACGAAGATAGTCTGTAGCATTAGCATCAAAACGTAACCCACCAGCAGCTGTAAACTTTGATGTTGTTGTGTCTGAAAATACTTGAGCTGTATAAGCATCGCCAGCTTCAGTAAAGCCTGTTAACTTATCGCCTTCATAGCGGCCATTAACATAAGCTCTAAAACCATATGCTTTCGGTGAATATATTCTTACATTAGCCCAATAATCATTACCTTTTGTAGCACCTGTATTGGAATAATTGAGAGCATTTAATGTATGAGCGTTTGTATACTTATCATAAGCATAACCTAAATCGGTCTTTACAACTAAGTCAGATAACTTTACTAAGTTGAATAAACCTATATGATGTTTTACTAAGCTTCCACTTGCTTCGTTAGTATCGCTCTTCAAGTTGCCTGTAACATAGTCGTATTGAATACCAATTAAGTCATTAGCACCAATAAACTCTTCAAACCCAAACCCGTAACGCTGATTTGTAAACGTATAAGTGTCAGAAACATTTGTACGTCCATAATCTGCTGTTAGATAGCTTGTAGCTGAATAAACTTCAGTTGCTTCAACCAACTTATTACGATCAAATGCATCTGAATCTAATTGTTTGTTTAGACGTTTGTTTTGATCTTGTAGGAATGATACCTGATCAATACGTGTACCAAAGTTAGCTACAGAGTTTGTAACTGCAGTTTGTGTTGAGGTTGTAACTACTTTAGCAGTTGATACAGAAGTATTTTCCGTAACTGCTGGGGCACTGTATGTTACTAATGTTGGTGTAGTACCATCAGCATATACAGTAGTTGTAACAGCTGTGTTAGTTGTTACATTAGTTACTGGTGTAACTGTCGTAGCAGTAGTTGTTACTGGTGTAACAGTAGTGACTGTAGTTGTCTTAGCAACATTTAATACTTTAGCGTCAGCTGATTTTGCTTTAGCTTGTGAATAAGCTACCGTTGATGTTGCTGTGCCATTTACATTTGCATATGTAGTCGTTGGATTACCATATACAGTTTGGTTAGCAACATTTTGAGTTGTTGTAGCCGTACTATATAAAGCATTAGCTGTTGTGACAACTGCATTGTTAGCTACATTATCTGTTGTAGTTGGTGCACCGTAGTATGTGCTAATTAAATTACCGTTACCGTCTTTAGTAACTGTAACTGGTGTAACTGTTGTAGCTGTATCTACTGGAGTAGTAGTTGTAGTTGTTGTTAACTTATAAGTCTTAACTACTGGATTGTTGCTTGCATCAACGCTATTAGCTGTTGAATAAGCAATAGTAGCGCCAACTACCGGCGTACCGTTCTTAGTAACTGAAGTTGACTGATTAGCTGTAGTAGCTACAGTATAAACAGAAGAACTATTAGTTGTTGTGATTGCGTATGATATAGCTGTGTTAGAGGTAGCTGTACCATTTGATATGCTAATTAAATTACCACTTCCATCATTCACTGTCGTAACTGGGACAACTGTTGTTGTAGTTGCAATAGGTGTAGTAGATGTTGTTAGTACGTTCAGATTGGTTGTAACAATAGTAGATGTACCACTAGTTGTTGTAACTGGAACGTATGAATTAGTCAACGTAACAATTGGTGCACCGTTTGATGTAATAACTGTTGCAACATTTGCTGTTGTAGCTACCGTAGTTGGTACTGTAGCAAGGTTAGTAGTCACAACTGGCGTCCCATTAGTAGTCACAGCTGTGTTATTATTATATGTGGTAATGATAGTAGGTGTCGTGGTTGTTACCGTGTCAGTATAAGTGGTAACAATCATGTCGCCAAAATTATCGGTTGTGTTTACAATGCGAGGTACACTCACCACTGTAATAATTGGGCTACCATTATTTGTGCTAACTATTGCTTGTGCTTTTGAAACGTTTGTTAACGTTAAAGTGAGCATAATTAGTGCGATTAATTTTAATATTGTTTTCATGCATTTATATTTATGTAATGCATTAAAAAAGCTCCACCGTTTAAAGTGGAGCTTTGAATTAGAATAAGTTTGAAACCCAGCGTGAGACGTTGAAGGTTACTGTCCCGACGCTGGTTACTATTTTCCCAGCGTACCGAGTTTAGTTTCAACAGCTGTTAAACGTGTATCAATAGCATCTAGTTCTGGATCAGCAGCAACTGCATCAGCAACTTGAGCTACAACAGCTGGTGCAACGGTATCAACACCAGTAGCACTTGCAACAACATCAGCAACAGCAGCTGTTACATCAGCTTGTACTGCAGCAGCTGGTGGTGGTAGAGCGGCAACTGCATCTGTAATAGCAGCTGTTACAGCAACTGGATCAGTTACGGTAGCAGGATCAGCATTTACAACAGCGGCAACAGCTGTTGATACAGCGGCAACTACGTCAGGATGATCTGCTGCAGGTGCTTGTGCAACATCGGCAACAACATTAGTTACAACGGTTGCAGCAGCAGGTACATCTGCACTTGGACTATCTGCAACTACACTAGCTGCAACTGCTTGAGCTGTAGCAGGTGGAACTGGATCAGCTGAAACAATATCAGCAACTGCTGTTTGTACTGGGCAAGTAGCAACTGCGTCTGCTACCGCAGCAGTGGTTGTATCACTTGGAGCTGTACCGGTAGCAGCAGTAATAACTGCAGCAACTGCATCAGTAGCAACTTGAGCTTGAACAGGGTCTGTAATAGCTGGAGCTGAAGCAACTGCATCAGTAATTGCAGCTGTTATGGCAGCTGGGCTTGTTACTGTTGCTGGATCAGCTGTAACAACGGCAGCAACGGCAGCAGCAACTGTATCTGCAACAGCAGGTACTGTAACAGCAGGAGCAGCAGCTTGTGCAGCAACTACATCTGATACAATAGCAGCAGCATCAGGCACTGTGGCCGATGGGCTTAATGCAACAACACTAGCAACAGGGGCTGGTGGTTGGTCTGCTGGGGCTGCAACTAATGCTGCAACTGCGTCAGTAGCTGGTTTAGTGATAAGTCCATCTACTGTGTTTTCAACGATAGTAAGACGAGCGTCTAGTTCTTGAATGCTTTGAGCATCAACACCAGAGGTTTTTAAACCGGCCAGTGTGGTTAGTTTTGATTCAACCGCTGTGAGTCTAGCGGCTAGAGATTGGATTGTGTTTGCCATATACGAATTTATTTATTTAAATGCTAGGAACATCTATATAATAATTGAGTGAAAAAGGCATTTTATAAATCACCTACGTTACAGTATCCTAATCAATGGTTAGGCAGTGAAGAAATTGGTGCCTGGGAGTGTCAATATAGAAAATGTTATATGATGATACTAAAACACGATAATGGTAAGTACGTACCTTCAATACACGGAGGGTTTGATTTAAGTTATGACGGTGTACCTTTACCAGAAAACGGAATGTTTGAATTTGATACGTTTAAAGAAGCTGCAGAACATACTTGGAAGTATGCAGACTGGGTAAGAGATGTTTGGGATGCAAGAAGTTTAAAACTACTACACACAAGATTACATAGAATGAGGCCAGATGTTTACCCAGCTTAAATAAAATTATGCGTGCATATAAAAATAGTTTATTGTTTGTTTCTTTATTGTGTCTAGCTGGTTGTAAAACTCTTAACC
>Ga0214166_1001090_pt1 | contig 12338 bp, 15 predicted proteins | sample TroBogepilimnion_27_FD_153005 | JGI IMG/M metagenome (GOLD analysis project Ga0214166, IMG submission 153005) | Freshwater microbial communities from Trout Bog Lake, WI - Practice 18AUG2009 epilimnion v3 | ecosystem: Environmental > Aquatic > Freshwater > Lake > Epilimnion/Euphotic zone ...
GCGGCAGCAGCAGCAGATTGAGCAATTTGATCAACACTGCCACCGTTGGCAGCAGTCACGGCAGCATTAGAAATAGCAGCTGTAGCGGGCGCACCTAAAGTAGATGCAAGGTCTAAACCTTCTGGGCCAACAGCAAGAGTAACCGCAACCGTTTCAATGATAGGTATGGGATTGTCAACAACGGTTTGAACGACATTGCTAACGTCATTAACCACTGCATTAACAGCGTTGCCAACATCACTGACTACATCATTGACTGCATTACTCATACGTTCACCACCGCCATCATTTGACCACCAGGAGTGGGCATCAGTTGATATTGAACACCAATCATTTTCAATATTTTTTCTATTTGTGGATTAGATATAGAAAACCGACCTTGCTTAAAATTGGCTGCTTTCATGGCTTTTACAAATTCTTTGATGCTTTTCACTAATTCTCTGGGGGTATCAGCGGTATCCATGGCAACGTCTGCAACACCATTGCCTTTGTTGTAATAGCTAAAAAGGGTGTTTCCAGCTCTCATAACTCTAAATTTAGGGTCAGTTTTGACCAACTTAGCTATGGCATTGTGGACACGAACAGGGTCCTGACGAGAGCCTTGTAAGCTCTTTTCCAGTATTTGTATGGGTTCCATTCTTGCCATTACTGCACCTTTAAAGCCTGGGCTATCTGTTGGTGAATGTCTTGATGCACACCAATCCAATCATAGAAATCTTCTTCCACGTTCCAATCCGCATCTAACAATTGGAAAGGGTTGGCAAGGTTAAGTATCTTTGCCAAAGATTCGTGCATCTGATTGTGGATTAGCAACCAATCATCTAAGTTGTCTGGATTAGCTTCTTCTATAGGGTAGAAAGGCGTAGCTACACCCACTCTGTTTAGCGTTTGCCAGAACAGCCTGTGTTGCTGAAAGTTCTCGAACACGAGCCTTCCAAGACCTTCTTTGTCTCCAAACTCAACATAGGCTAAGTCGTTTTGGTTCATGTTTACACCGCATAGTAAGGCACTTTTACAACCGTACCATTAAGATCAACTTCCATGAATCCTAAAGGCTGGAGAGGCAAACTAGCAGTACCATAAGTGGCAGTAGAGGCAGTAGTTGCATTAACATTTGCAGTAGTGACATTGATAGTTCCACCAGTGATGGTTACATTACTGCTTGATAAAGATGGAATAGTTACAGCATTGTTAACTGCAACTGTTATGGCATCTGTTGTTGCATTATTGGCAACAATGTGAATAGCATTTGCAGTAATAGTACCAATATAAAGATCGGCAGAACCAGCATAAAGGTAAGGAGCATTGGGTTTATAAAAAGAACCTGTTCCCGTGTATTGGCTAGATGTAACGCCAAAATCCGCATAAGCTGAACCCGTGTCATTTACAACCACAAAGTCACTGGATGCGTTTGTACCACTGCTTGTGTTTTGCAAAACAATTTGAACATAGTTGTTAGAACTGTTTGCATAAGACGCAAGAATTCCAACATCTGAATAACCAAGCGTTCCGTAAGAAAATGCACCAGCTGTTACGTTTGCATAAATATTTGCTGTTGCAATATGATTTTGAGCAGTAACATTTGTTAATGTTGCATTGCCACTTTGTATCGTGACGTTTGCAATGGTTACATTACCTACGTTTGCAATGGTGCTACCCAATGCAACCGTAGCATTTCCAATCGTTACAGAGTTGTTTTGTAACTGACTATTGGTAATACCTGATAATGTTCCACCTAAAGTCAAATTACCTGACGTGGTGACATTACCTGTTAATGTAATTCCATTGACAGAACCATTACCCTGTACTTGTGTAACTGTTCCGTTAGTGCCACCAGATGCACTAATGGTGACGTTTCCTGTTAGCGCACCACCTCCTGTCAATCCAGTTCCAGCAATGATGTAAACAGTATTGGGTACAGCACCAGTGACGTTTGCAACAGGAATATTGGGTTGAGCAGTAACATTAGATGTTCCATTGGCAAACATATAACCACTGGCTGTTGTCACCGCAATGTTGGCAAAAGACTCAGTAGTACCGCCTAATACTTTTTCCCAAACTGTGCCATTAAAGATAGCCCAGTCCCCTACAGACCATGTAGATATGCCATCTAACGTAGTTGTACCCGCAACGGAAACAACATAATAATTGTTTTTAGTACCTGTGCCAGAGACAAGAGTAGGCGTGTTTGTATTGGCATTCCATGTGCCTTGATACGATAACTGCCCCGTTGTTCCACCAGTAGATACTGTTTTTAACATGATTAGTCCCCATCCCCAGGAGTAATGTAAATTGTTGCTGTGCTTGACGTTGCATTAGCCGTAAAGTACGCATTAGGTGCAAACGTGATAATTTCATCTGTACCTGGCAACAACGGCAAACAATTGTTTTGCGTGGTTGTAGGTATGACTCCACCAGCTGCTGCCAGCGCAGACGTTTGACCAAATCCTAAAATAACTGTTTGAGTACCAGAATTGATGATTCTGTATTGATTGCTACCAAGTGTTGTAGAAGACACTTGTACAGGTGCGGGTGCAGTAGTAGACGCTGTAATGACTACAGTGTTACCAGAAGGGGCAAAAGGTGCGGATACAGACATTATTTTGCTCCTGTTGGATCGGTAGGCCAGGCAAAAGTCCAAGGAAAGCCTGCTTCTTTAGGTAAATCTCTCAGCGCTTGTCTGTAAGTTGCCCAAGCAGTTTTTGTTGCACTAGCCATTGGATTGTCAGGTGCTTGTGTCCAATCGCAAGCAGTTAACTTTTCATCACGTTGAGCACGAACAGATGTGGCTTGTGTTGCATCCATCTGAGATTGATAAGCAGCTTGATGTTGGGCAGCAGTTGTGGTCACACCATCTTCTGTTGTGTCTGTAAACACAGGACCAGCAATGAATGATGTGTACCATTGACCATTTTCTTCAACCACACCATTAGGAACTGCAATTTGATAAGGAGGTGTCAAAGTGGGTTGTGGGCCATCAAAAACAACGTCAGCACCCAATTCATTGAGAATATCTGTTGTGGTTTGACCCCATGATGGGCCACCGTTTTGTTGTATGTATTGCCTAAAGGCTTCCTCATACATTAATTGTCCTGTTTGTCTAATTCTGATTTGCATTTTTTGTCCTTATGCTATTGAAAGGAAAATGTAACTTGCTGATGAAATGTTTGTGGTTGTTGAAGCGGTTGAACCCAATGTAAACCCACCGCTAGATGCGTATACACCATTGTTTCCTGTGGTTTGTGAAGAAGTAGTGTCAATTAAAACATAAGGACTTGAAGTAGAAGTCAATCCATTTGCAGAATCAAACATATACCAATCTCCAGTTGAATCAGTACGCTTGATAAGAATAAAGCGTGCTCCACCTGCACCAAATCCACAAGCTATTGATTGTCCTGTTCCGTTTCCTGTGTATGAACCTACATAAGAAACACCTGATACTGTTGCAAATAAATATCCAACGTAAGTTTGTCCAGAGCCAACTAAAAATCCAGACAAGTTTACAAGTGTTGAAGTAGGTGGTGTGCTATTCCAATTAGTACTATTTGCGGCTGCAACGTTTGAATCAAGTCGTAAAGTTGTTGCTTCCGGTCCACTACCAGCATTACTATAAGCGCAATAAACAAACCAATCTGCTGTATTTGATCTGCTTTTAAAAATCATCAATTGTGGTATAACACCTAAATTATGATTTTGTGTTGTTGCGCTTCCTGCTCCTGTATAACAAACAATATCAAAGAATCCAGGTGATCTAGCAAATGCTTTGTCCATGTAGTTAACACTACTATTATTTTGATATGCTGATGTTCCATCCCCAACTCGGTAGCCATTTTCTTGGTCAAAGTATATTCTTCCAGTTGCTTCTGCGTTAGGACTATTACTAAATTGATACGCAGAACCAATCAAACGACTAGAAAATGCTTGATAACCACTTAAACCACCTGAAATTGTTAAATCAGTAACTTGTAAAGAATTTATTACTCTAGAAGCAGAGCCATTTCCTGTATATGTATCAGGGTTGTATACGCTTGTACCAGTAGTAGGAGTAGCCATTGGGCCTCTGCGTATGGCTATGTAAATCCAACTTGTTGAACCAGGGAGAATGCTATTTGTTACATTGAATCCAGTTGCAGTTGGAACTATTGCTCCAGGGCTTACATTTATTTCACCACCAGATGAATTTGCAGAAAGTCTTTGTTCTCCAACATAAGACAAACCACGCATAGTATCGTCAATAATCCAACCGCTTGCAGCATCATATTCTTTATACAAAATCCATTGAGGTTCCCATCCAAGATTAACAGTTGCATTTCCACTTCCATCAGTAGTAAAAGACCCACAACTAATAATATCTTGTGTTCCTGTTAATCCAAAACCACCTGTGCCACCAGCTCCAAATATGTATGCGACATAAGTTCCACTAGGTGTTAAATTTGAATTTATATAGGAAATGTTTGTTGATGTGGCTGAATATAAAGCATATCCGGCATCAATAGCTGCGCCTGAGGTATTTAAGAAAGATTCAAAATGTGTTGCATTTGTTCCGTTGTTATAACCAGTATGATAAACAATCCAATTTTCTGAGCCATTAGTGCGCTTTGTAATAATACAACCGGGTATTGACCCTAAATTATGAGATATTGAAGCATTACCACTTCCATCAGCAGTAAATGTAACAATATCAAAAAACTTAGGTTGTTTACGAAATGTCCAAGATGCAAATTTGTAACCTGGTGGATTATTTACATCGTCGTCAGTATCTACACCTAATGTAAATCCATTAGTATTAAATGAATTTAAATGATCTGTCCATGTATATTGAGCAATTGTTAAATTAGAAATCAAAGAAATGTTCGGCCCTCTTGCAGTATCAAACAATAAATTGTTAAACGTATAAGAACCTGATTGCCTTCCTTTGATCCAAACTAAACCGCCATTATCTGCTAAATCAATGTTGTTAACAATTGATTGAACTGCGCCTGTACCATTGTAGAGATAAGTGCTAAACACATTTTCTACATAAGTAGGCACAACTGCCTTACCACCACCATAGGCATCTTGCGTTACATTACCTGAAGTTTGCTGAAGTGGCATTGCTAATCCTTATTTGTATTGTGTAAGGCTTGCCAAAACCGTATATGTGGCACTTCCTGTTTTTATTACAACATATCTATAGACGTCATTTCCACTTGCATTACCAGCACTAGGAGCACCACCAATCCACTTGGGTGTTACTGATGTGCCATCAATCGTAACTGCTGAGTTGTAGTAAGCTGTTGAACCTTGAGTTGTAATCAAAGTAAACGTCACAGACTGCCCTGTTGACAAAGCCGTGTTCAATGATGTGCCTGAACTAAACGCAATGTTTAGTGTCCAGTTGTTAGCGGCATTTGATGTGTAGTACTGTACAGAACCACTTTGAATGTAGAAGTTAGTTGTGCTTGATGGAGCTGATCCAACTACGTTAACAGTTTCAGCAGAATCTAGCAACACAGTAGCCAATATGCTGGATGATCCATTAAATGTTTGTGTGCCTGTCCAAGTGTTATTGGCAGACAAAGACACACCAGCAGCTGGAGCTTGCGACAACCAAGCTGTACCATTACTAACAAGCACGTTTCCAGATGTGCCTACAGATGTTAATCCTGTACCACCCTCAGCTGGTGTGATAGCAGCAGAAACACTTTGAATAGTGACGTTTGCTAAAGTAAGGTTTCCAATAGTTGCAACCGTATTACCCAATTGAGCAGACACGTTACCAATTGTGATAGGTGTTGCAAAGTTATTGTCCAGCTGAGACAAAGGTATCGCAGCTGTAGCATTTCCAAACGTGTAATAAACTGCCATTTTAGAACCTCACTCTTAATTCGTGTTCAAACTCAAACGTGTTAACAATGAACGCTGGCGAACTGCTGGTCATGGTTAACCCTAAATACTTACCGTACTGCTCTGCGTCTGATTTGTACAACGCATATCCATTTGATGATGTCCAAATTATCGTCTTAGACGAGTTATTTGTCCAACCGATTGTTTGGAAAAGATTGTTAACCCAAGTTACTTCATTTGTCAAAACGTATTGCGAACTAGAACCAATCTCTGAATCCACTGTGACATCAAAAATACCACCTTGAGTTAACGTAGCCTCAACCGCAAATTTCAATGCTTGTTTTGTCCGTATGGGGTCACCCATATCTTGCAAAGCAGTTTGTATATAACTGTTGATGGGACTTAAACTATCACTATACAGTTGTTTTAATACTTTATTAGTATCTGTTCCGTACAAATTGACTGTGCCACTATAAGGTACAGACGTGACATACGATACAGCTCCTTGGCTGGTAACAAACCATTTCTTCTCAAAGAACACACACTGTATGTACCGTGATCCACCAGATCCAAACGGGAAAGAACTGTTTACATAGAAGTTAAACACCGCACACAAAATGTTGTTAAGCAGTGCTTGACCAGCCGTTACAGGCTTGCTGAAGTCTATGTAAGGGAAAATACCGTCTAGCGGGTCTGAAATCTTAGTTGTTGTAGAACCAACAAGGGCATAAATACCGTAGTCGTTCATAAACAAAACGGACCTGAAATACGGGAATATGGCGTAAATTCGCTTAGTACCAATAGACGCTGACACGTTGGTGTTGGTAAACACCGTAGCCCCCGTAGCAGTCACCTGAAGGTCAGAAAACACGTTGATACTGTCATCGCCAAACACATACAAGAAGTTATTGGCTGACAACAAACCCTGAATGTTGCCGTGTAGCGTACTGTCCGTGATGTTGAACGCCACAGCGGATACAGAAGTGAAATCTGTGGGACTTGTAGAGGCAGATGCGTACACTGTACGACCAGCTGCCACCCAAACACGACCGCTAAAAGTGGCTACATCCACAATTTTGTTGGTATTGACCGTAGCCGTAATGTTTGCGCCTGTTCCAGTACCGCCAGAAATGCTGACAGTAGGAGCAACTGTGTAACCAGAACCATAATTGTTCATGACTACTTCTGTGACCACATTACCACTAATAATAGCAGTTGCGTTGGCGTTTACACCATTTCCACCTGTAATGGTGACCGCTAAATTGCCATAAGGCCCATATCCTGAACCACCATTATTTACCTGGATAGACACTGTGCCCGTGGCAAAAGTCACCAATTCAGCGATAGCAGACGCATTTGTTCCCCCACCGCCTGATATGGTCACACTAGGCTGGTTGATGTACCCACTACCCGCATTTGTAAGGGTAATTGAGTTAACAATGCCTGTGGATAAGGTTGCGTTGGCAGTTGCACTAGAACCACCACCCCCAGAAATGGTTACAGACGGGGGGTTTAGATAACCAGAACCTGGTGAAACCACGGAAATAGCAACCACATTGCCACCAGAAATAGTAGCTGCACCGACAGCTGTGTTTCCACCCTGTACATCAGGTGTACTGATAATAACTTTAGGCACAGACGTATAGCCTGAACCCGTGTTGGTCATTTGAATGCTTAAAACACCACCAGAACCAGAAGTGATGCTAGAAACAGCTGTTGCTTGAACTCCGTTTGCATTGTCTGGGGGAGAAATTGTGACGTTAGGGGCAGATGTGTAATTGATGCCAGGGTTGGTAATGGCAATTAGGCCAACAGACCCGACAGGAATTAAACTTGTGCCATTCCAATCGTACAAACCTTTGGTGGGGTCACCAATGAAAAGGTCCGTGTTTTGGTACTGAGCAGCTGCTACACCCGTGTTTGACAAAGTTCCAGCACTTGCAATGGTGACCATTGCATTGCCTTGTAAGTCATAACCTTGTGCACTGCCGTCAGACTCAAAAGCAACGACATAATCGTCTTTAATATTGGCAGAATAAAGAGCTGTGACATTACTGGTAAACACCACGCTATTGCCAGCGTTGCTGACGTTAGAGCTGGTAGGAATAATGCGCATATTGCCAGCCCCAATAGGCATGGCATTTTCTATCCAATAAAACTCATCTTTATCAATAGCGGTCCTATTGGCCTTGGTGTCAAGACCTTTAAAGTTCTTAATGACCGCATAAGATTTCTTTTGTTCTGCGGAGGCCATGATCAACCTCCAGAACTATAAGGATCAGGAATTCTTCTAGTAAACGTGCTGTTAAGTACGTTCAAAATGTGTTTGTCGTATTGTTGTTTGAAGATTTCAGACTCACCGTAAGATTGTTCGTAAAACTTGGCTTTGTACGCTGCATAGTATTGCACAGCCGTTGAATACGGATCAATGATGTTGTCAACAGTATTTGGACTGCTCAATGACAAAGGATTGGGCAATATGTTGGTGTCTACTTCAATGTAGTATTGCTGATCTGGGATGGGGGCAATGTAGATTTGTTGTTGACCGTACACTGAAAAGCAAATGGGTCTACCCACATAATTTTGCCAGTACCGCAACTGCGCTGTGAAATTAGACCAGGGCAAATAGCGAAGAGGTATCCGAGAATTGCCCCAGTAAAGGTTAATGTTGACAATATCGTAGACATTTAACTGTTGAGGTAATGAGTTAAAGTTGATGATTTCAGCGGGTCCTACATACTGCAACATGGCTGTGCCATCTGCAAAAGGCGTAGTAGGAGGGAAAGGATTGGTTCCCGTAGGATATGCGGGCGCTGAACTACCAGATGTGCCACTCTGAGTGTACACATAGGTATAAATGTTAGAAAACACATACTGACCAGCGGTAACAGCTGTGTTACCTTGCCATAACGTGGGAGAAACACCAGTGCTAGTGCTGGTGTTGTACGCTAGGGGGGCAGTTGTAGTTTGAAGGGTTCTTAGGCAACCAGTGTCTCGGACAGTTCTTTCCCTGGCCTCGTTGATGTACGTTGTTAACTGGTTTTGCGTCCAGAAAACATTGTTAACATCATGCAACAGGTTCTCAACTTGAGACAGGTAATCATTGAGGGTTGCCATTCGAGGTCCATGGTTAAGCTACCCGCTTAATAGAGGACTTTCCCCCAGCGGACTTGTTGATCCGCAAGGGTATTGCTCCTACAGCCGAGGGTAACGAGCTGTTTTGTACTGGCGGTTCGTTTGTTATGACGAACTGCTCTAAGATTTTAAGTCCTTCTTCCAGTTCGCTGTGGAGTTTTATCCATCCATGGCGAACCAGCACAAATTCTTTGTCTTCACAGCCATATCCAAAAAGCTGACGAGCAGCACCTTCTGGAATTTCTACTGTGACGTTTTTTTCAAAGTTATAGAGAACACCATCCCAACCAATGGTCAGGGGGGTGTCTCCATAATTGGTTACAAATACATTCATTTAGAACGTCACAACGTCACCGTATACCTGGAAGGATACAGTGTTTGCATTGCCAGAAGGTACATTCACATTCACATAAAGTGCCTGTGTTTTGTTTCCAGTAATCGCTGTTGTTGTCGAATAAGGTGTTGCTACTGTCAAGTCTTGGTATAAACCAACGGCTGAAAGGTTACTCAAAGCCACGTTGGCAACAACTGCATTACTAGCGTTGCCATCGTTGCTGGTTGTAATGCTCACATAAGCAGAAGCAACAGTACCAGAAGGATTGTTAGCCGTAACTCTACGGATAATAACCGAACCAGAACCTGTGATGTTTCCTGAATTTGTAAGACCACCAGTCAAAATTGGAATGCTGACAACAGCGTTACCCGCTGTTGCCATAGACACAACTTGAGCAGAACCAATGCGACCGTTCCCAAAGGAATCCAGGTAATACTGACCAACTGAATCGGGACTAGCCATGGTTCACTCCTTATGATGCGTTGTAAGTGCCAGACACACTCTGTCCACCGTCAACAGTCAACAAAGTAACTGTAGCGTTGGTAACAGAAGAGTTAGCAAACACGTTAACACCGTCAGAGAAAATCATGCCACCAGTGTTGTTAGCCAACACGGTAGATACCGCAGTGATGTTACCGTTTGTGTTAACTGCTGATGTGGCCTGGATGGTCACGTTGGCAGTGGGAAACACAATGTAAACACCAGCGGGAATGACGTTACCAACTGTTGTTGCGGGTGTCGTAGTGAGCTGAAAATACGCACCTGGCGTATTGGCAACTGCACTGGCAAGGATAATTTTATTAAGAGCTAATGCCATTTCAAATTCTCCTTATAGTGACAAGTAGTTGTAGCCAGTGATCTTAGACATTGCCTTGGGCTTGACAGACACCAATTCAGCAATCATAAGAACAGCGCCGACATAACCGATTTGCCAGTTGGGAAGAGTGGACTCAAACCCTGTAAACACAAATGAACCTTGCTCGTGGATGTACAAGCTCAAGTAGTTGGTGTTCAGGAAGTACACTGTGCCTTCTGGGCAATATGGATCGGGATAGATTGGCACACCAGCAACCATCAAAGCTCTGAATGCAGCTTGAGGGCCGTTGTTGTCACCGTCAAATCCTGATCCAGGTGTGATGACGTATTGCTCTTGACCAACAAAGTCTTGAGCCAACAAAGTCCAAGTACCAAATCCGCAAACACCGAATGAGGGCATTTCTGCACCTTTTTTCACTGTTCCAGAGATGTATTGGAGAATGTTTTGTCTTGTGGGGTTTACGTTACCAGCGTTGTAAACCTTGGACTGCCACCATGTGTATGTGGAACGGTTGATGTTACCGTAAGTCGTTTGGTAAGCAGCACCACCAGTACCATCATCCACAGCAGCGGGCAATCCGATGAACTGTTGATTGTTTGTGGTATTGTTGTACAAAGCTGTTGCCATCGCATCCATCATCACGTTGGTCGCATCGTTCATACGAGCTTCGATCAAAGGAATAATAGCAGCGTCTTGTTGAGCCACACCTTCCATACCGAGGAACGGTACGGGAGAGATCATCAACTTGAGGTCGTACTCGGCATTGTAAGCACCTTGCTGGACTGACGGCTGGGCAAAAGAGCCAGAGTAGTCAGACCATTGAGCGTTCACAAATTGTGCGCCTTGGACGGGAACGGTTACAGAAGATACACCACCGCTGGCTTGTTGACTGTTAGCAATCAACGCTGCCATGAGAGGCGTAGAGTTATACAGTTGTACAACCAGTTTGGGGATGAACGCACGTCTTGTAACGTAAGTTAATTCCGTAAACTGACTTGACCCTGTTTGAGGCAGAATACCGCCACCAATAGCCATAGTTAGCTCCTTAAAGACGGGCATTTCTGCCCAAACAAATGATTACCCTCTTTTACAAACCAATAGGACGTTGAGGTTTACGCAAATCTGCGAAAGCCCTAACAGCCTCTTGCTGCGCTGCACCTCTTGGGTCCTTCCAATACTTGCCAAGATCAAACTGGCGAATAGCGGAAGGATTGTATCCAGAAGGTGTAGGTTTAGCAGCTTGTTTCATCCAGTTGTGATACTCGGCTGCTGTCTCGTGGTCAGCAATCTTTTTCTCCAACATGATTTTCTCAATCTCAGGCACATCTGCCTCACTAGCAAGACCTTTTTTAACAAGTTCTTGTCTGCGTTTTTCCAAATTCTCAACAGCCTCTCTTTGCTGAAACTTGGCTTTGAGGGCCTCGTTCTCAGCTCTCATTTGACTAAGAGCATTGTTGGTGTTGTCCTCAATTTCCAATTCAGGAACAGTGAGTCCAGGACGAATTTTTTTGGTCAAACGCAAAATGTCTTTGCGAGTCTCAGGCGTTTCTGCCAACTGAGACATTAAAGCAGCGAGTTCATCTCGTTGCTCTGGGGACATATTTTCTAGTGAAGCCATTTTGTTACCCTCTTACCTTTGTTAAATAACTTTTTTGCCGTCACCAGGCTTCTCAACTTTCATGCCTGTTGTAGCTGCTTTGTTTGCGCTAGACAAGCCACCAAATTGTGAATAGCGAGGTGTGTTAATGACAACACCATTTTTCTGGTTGTTGTCAGTAGGTCTACGAGGTTGTGAAGCACCTCTGGGTTTGAATAAGTCCATGATAACTCCTTACATTGGGGGGGGCATACCGCCACCAGGAGGTGGAGGTGGGGGTGGAGGCATTCCACCACCAAGTGGTGTCATACCAGGAAGTGGTCCAGCAGCCATGGCTTTACCTTCAGGGGTAGCACCACCAGCTTGAGGGAGAGATTGCAACATCTGAATGATTTCAGATTGTTGAAGTTCGTTGGTTTTGTTTTTTCGTGGGCCAAGAATCTTGTTCAGAGTAGAAATGGCAGACAGGATTGACTTGCCTTCTTCTGTGTTGGACCCAATGTTTGCGAGAGACTGCTCAAGCAAATCTTGAGCCATCCCGAGATTGATCATTGATGCTTCTTTAGAACCCATCTTAGGTTCTGGCGTTGACATCGGTGCGCCCATGGGGGGAGTTTCAGCATCGGGTG
>Ga0214166_1001096_pt1 | contig 12266 bp, 5 predicted proteins | sample TroBogepilimnion_27_FD_153005 | JGI IMG/M metagenome (GOLD analysis project Ga0214166, IMG submission 153005) | Freshwater microbial communities from Trout Bog Lake, WI - Practice 18AUG2009 epilimnion v3 | ecosystem: Environmental > Aquatic > Freshwater > Lake > Epilimnion/Euphotic zone ...
CTTAGATTCTCTACATATAGGGCAGCCACAACCTTTTATATGTTTATTTGACATTTGTTCAAAAACACCATGTTCTGGACAAATAATTTTGATTTTTTTAAACACACCTAAATAATTAACCAATGAATAATCGTATTTATCAGAATGAATTAACTTACATTCGTTAATGTATTCTTCGTTAGTTTTATTCCTACCAACACATTTAGGACAACCAGAACCCTTTAAATGGCTATTGGGGTCTTGTTTAAAGATACCATGTTCTGGACAGATAATATTAACTTTAACTTTATTATTGATATAATTAACAACCGAATAGTTATATTTATCACCATGCACATTAATTGATTTCAATATAAAGTCTTGACACGTCAATTTTTTATTGTTACAATTTGGACATCCAATACCACTTAAATGGCTATTAGGTATTTGTTCAAAAATACCGTGTTTAGGGCATATAATTTTAATTTTTTCTTTTGATGATTTATACTCAACCAAAGAATAATCAAAATTATTATTATGTTTTAAATTAGCCATTTTTATAAATTCAATATTAGTCAACTTTTTACTCATATTAATAAATATCCAATAAACCTAAAAAAGCTAAGTTTTCTCTACCCTTTTCTGTTAATTTAATACTAACAAATGGACTTGTACTTTTAATTATATAACTCATACCTAATAAATATGTTTCTTTTTTGTTTTATTTTACTTATAAATTACCAATAGTAAATATTAATAAGAATTTACTGCATTGGTTTGTATAACCACTGGAATTATTTCACTATATGCAATACTTTCAATTAAATCACCACATATTGATACATATTCCTTTTTATTTTCAACCCTATAATACCAAGTTGTTCCAGCACTACCACTTAATGTTAATAACCCTGAATATGAAGTAACATAAGGTTGATATATTACAGTATCACTAATGGTATATGATGAGAATGTTGGTGTTGAACTGTACTGAAGTATAAATGAGCCATTGGTGTTATTTTGCTGATTAGGAATATACCATTTGATTATATTTGAATTCTGATTTATACCATTGATTACACTAGCTTGTGGGTAATAAATTATTGTAATCATATCACCAATCATTATAGTACCTTCTAATATTATTCTATTCTGATTTGTAGTAGACTGATAATAATCTATATTATTAGATAATGTCACACCATTAAGTATTACAATAATATTTGAATTAATTATAGGTACTCTTTGGGTGAAGATTTCATATTTATTGGTTGTTGTATTATAAAAATATTTATATGTACCTTGTGAATTTGTTGAACCACTAGGTATTATAGTATTGATACTTATACCATCTGAAATTAAAGTTTGGGATGGTGTTTTGGTGTAAACTATTGAAATAATATCACCTATGTGGATTGTACCTAAGAATATTAAAGTTTGACCATTTAATGTATAATCATAATCTTTAGAAAGAACAAGCCCATTTAACGTTACAAAAATGTCACCAACATATGTATTTGATAATGTAAATGTTGAACCTGATGTCCCTACTAAAATATTACTGGAATCATCAACTAATATAACTTGTTGATAAAGTGGTAAACTATTACTTACAGTATTACCAGAAACTGGACTTTGAGTGAATAATGGAGTATCTGCTTTTGAAATAGCAATAAAATAGTAATCTAAATATTGGTCATACAATTGAAATGCAGAACCTTTATTATAATCATAAGTATTTAATATTTTACCTAGTCTTCCTAAAAAATCTGTTTCAGCAACTGATTTAAAATATCCTTTAACCAAGTAATCACCATCTAATGATAAACCACTTAATGGTATAGTTACATTTAATTGATTTGACCCACTAAAAGCTGAATAACTAATGTCATCGCTTTCATATACTGGTGGTATTGTAAACAAATTTAACGTAGGGTTATATTTATAAATTTTATAATTAAATGTTGTTGTTGTTGCGGTAAAGGAATCTGTATTTGCTGTAAAATTAAATGTTAATGGTATTAAAGCAATTGTATTTATTCCACCATCAACAATGTAAACTCCTTGACTACTATTATTTATATAAGGAAAAAATCCATCTGCAATAGTTGACGCTGAACCACTACAATTTCCACTACATGGTAATGTGTAATCTGTTCTTAATATTTGAGTACATTTATGATGCTCATTACATAAATCCAAGGAATATCCTGAAGGACATGAGTAACCAAACGGTAAATTTTCTGTTAATGTAAAATAACTTCCGATTAAATTTTCAGTTGAAAAGATTGCATTTGCTTGAAGTGAATCAGTACTTGTTGCCGCAGTTAATGTAGCATAACTTGTGGGGTAATAGATTTCAGCCCCAAATGATGTAATATTATCATGATTATTACCTAAAACCTCAATAATATTTTTACCCTCTTTTAAAAGTATTGGAAAAACGCTCCATTTAAAGAAATCTTCAATACTACCACTATTACTTAAATAAATCAATAACTCACCATTTACATATATTTTACAAAGATTATCAGCAGCTATACCAACATAATAAGTATCAGCTGAAACTACATTAATACATTGTGAAAACCCAACAAATTTAGTAGCTGAAGAATCTGTAATTGCACTTAATCCAACACTATTTAATCTACCGTCAGTTGTATTGCCAGAATTCCACCAAAATGAATTCGTATTTGCTGAATTACTAATACATATAGGGTTAATTAATGTATAATCAGCATTTCTAAGCCCATCATCATATAATAATGGATAGGGCCCTAAAGTTGATATTTCTGGATAAAAATATGCACCATAATTAGAATAACCACTAAATGTGTTACCTGTAACTATTGTTGGTCCATATCCACTAAATACTGTTGGAATTGAATTAATCTGAGTACAACCATCTTGATATGTATTTGGAGTAAATCCAGCTGCACAAACTCCTAATCCTTCAAGACCAAATGATATAGTTAAATCAACTCTTAATTCATGAACCCCATAAGGTTTATCAATATCAAATGTTGTTCCAGTATATGTGAATGCATACCCTAAAGTATTAAAAATTGATGCTAACCCAGCACCAACTTGATTATCTGTTGGTATACCTGAAAAAACATAATCTGTAAACATATTTCCACTATAAATCAAGTTATTATTGGTATAAATATTGGTTACAAAATCTGTCTCACTATAACAATGTGGGTTAATTTCTGTTAACCCAAAACAATTAGCATAAGCATCTAATACAAACTCTTGAAAATTACTAGTATCAGCTGACAATATAATTGAATCACACTGAACTTTTGTTGCACCGCTTAATATAAATTTTGGTTGTTGGAATATACTCAAATCTGAAGACATATTAACATTTAATATATCTTTGTTTCTAACTGCATAGTTATCGTTTTGTATATATATTCTCTCTTGATATCTCATTAGTAGCTTATTTGTAATGTTTTTGTCACTAAATTATATTGGTTTTTAAGGCCAAATGTTAAAGGTGTTTGAAAAGTTGTTACAGTTTCAATTTGTTTAAACGTTTGTAAATATGCTTTAAATCCATTTAAATTAATGTAATCCTCAAATTGAGCATCAGCTTTAATCATTGAAAATGATTCTATATTACCATCATATGATGGTAAAAATTCAGCTTTTATATTTTTTATTAGTTGTGGCATATTTTATAAATATATAATTTTATGATTATTAACTAAAATTACTTAAAGTACATGCACTAACTTGTGTGTAACTTACTGGTCCACCACTATAATATGTAACATGTATTGAATCTATGTTTATTGATGCACCTGTTAATGTTGACATATAGTATTGACTAAATCCACTGGTTCCACTTAATATTACACGATTAGAAACAGGTGAACCTGTATAATAACCACTGACTAATATCTTAGATAAATTAGGGTTTAGAGCTACTGATGCGTCTAAGAATAATTCAAATGTTGGAACGTATCCAGTAGTCCATTTAACTAATGGACATTCATATGTATAATGAACGGCACAGTCACCAGTTAATGTAAATACTGGAGTTGTCACATAATTTGTATTACCTGATATATTTGGTAATATGGTACTAGGAATATATGATTTATTTGTATACGTATCATATTTTTCGGTTGTTAAAATATCAACTAAACCAGTTGTTCCACCAGAAATTGAATTATTATAGAAGGTTATTGTACCATCATTATTCCAAGCATTAGTGGTATGATTATTCCACCAAACAACATTTGGATTTGAAGTCATTAAGCTATCTGATAGACCATCATTTACTGGTTTAACATTATTGATTTCAAAATTAAACATCTTTTTAAACTGATTAGTAACTCTATCAACTTCATACGCTGCATAAATTTCTGACGTATCACTAACTGAATTCAAATATATATGATTTTCATATAATCTATTTGAAACTGGGTCAATTGACCAAGACATTTGTATATTAGGTTTACCACTTATAATGTAATTTGTCATTACATGAGTAGTTGCAGTACCACCAGTATAGTGCATTGTTGAAGCACCTGTGATGATAATTTTAGTATTGGTACCAATATCGCTAACGTATATCGTATCATAATCCTTATCATAGAACATACCTGTGCGTAATACGCCTGAACCGAATGGTACGCTGCTAACAAGATAATTGCTGCTTGTTGTACCATTAATATTTATATTTAAATGATTAAAATTATTATCAAAAATATTGATTCTAGCATGGTTTGTATCTCCATACATTAATGTCCAAATTTTATCACCAACTTGAGTGAATTGAACTTGTTCATTGAATCCATTATCGGAAACAATTGTTGTAAATGTACTTGCACTTGTTAATGTTAGTCGGTTTAATGACTTAATTGTAACTGGAGATGTTGACTTATCAACAACATAAATGTTTGTATCGTTAACAAATAATGGTATTCTATAATATGGAGAACTTGACCCATAAGGTATTTGATAAAGTTTATTAAGTCCAATGTCATACACAACTAATCCAGTAATTGGGGTAGTTCCAGCAACCGTATTTGTCCCAACGAAGTATAATCTTCTATAAACATCATCATCATATCTATTATAAAGTGAATCTGCTGAAAGTCCTGGTATATAATGCATATCAGCTTCAGTAGTTGCAGTTATTGGGTCAAACCAATATATATTACCTCTGATATAGTCATCTAAATCTGCCACCCAAACTCTATTAGGTGTAAATCCTGTATCGTAGAATACTGCTGATGGAGATGAAGAACCACTTATTACTTTACGTACTGTAAATGTAGTTTCTCTCTCACAACTTGTGTCATAAGGTCTCCAAGCAAAATTAGTTATATCATTAAGTGTTATGCTTTGTGTATGTGAACATACGCTATCAGTAACTGTTACGGTATATGTACTAGATGTTAACCCAGTTAAAATATTGCTTATTTTACCGTTATTCCAAAGATAAGTTACTGGACCTTGTGCATTTATTGTTGTAGCTGTTATTGAACCATTATTTGTTAGGTAATTTGGTTCAATAACATTGAAGGTAACACCAACTGTACACGCTGTTATAGTAATACTCGCAACACTTGAACAAATAGAGTCAGTTATTGTAACACTATATGTGCCACCAGATAAACCAGTAGCAACTTTGGTTGTTTGACCGTTACTCCAAAGATAAGTTACTGGGCCTTGTGCATTAACCCCTATAGCGGTTGCAGTGCCATTTGTTAATCCATAATCTGGTGATGTATATGTAGGTATAGTAGCTATTAAAGTACATTCTATAATTACTTGAGGGGTCTGTATCCCTGTAACATTAACATTACCAATATATTCTGGGCTACTATTCATTTGAATCAAATAAATATTATTATATTCATGTACATTACCTTCATTAAAGAATTCTAATGTATCAGTTGATTGACCTTTTATTACCGTTGTAGTAATATCAACAGTACAGTCATCACCGTTGGTTGGGCTTAGAACTTTTTGATTATTTAAATTTAATCCAAATAAGGAAGTATAAGATTTATATTTATATTTTTGAGCATCAAAAATAGTATTTGTATAAATTTTGGTTGACCCCCATATTGTTGTTGCAGGTATAACTTGTTCAACTAAATCAACCCAATAATTTCCGATTAATTTACCAAATTTGTCCATGGTAAAATAATCAAACCCTGAACTTTTGGTAGAACAACCTAAACTACTCATATACCTATCATACAGTAATCTAAGTGTTGGATATGATGTAATTGATTGTCTGTTTTTAACATCAATAAGTTCTGAAGTTAAATAATATTCAAAATCTTCTATCGTTGTAACAGCACTTAATGGTTGTGTTAATAATTTGTTTATATCTATCGGTTTATCCCCACATGAATCACTACAACAATACGTATTACCTGTTATTGGTATTGGTACATATATTGTTTGACCACTAACTGTAATTGCTGTTAATGTAAAATCTCCAGTTCCACAAGTTACTCCAGTCAAGGTAGTTGCTGTTTGAGCAGAAATTGTTGTTGTATGAGCGGTTGTGGTATAAGTAACGCATGATAAATCTGTACAATAACCAGTAGTAGTTATACTAGATGCTGTTGTTGTGGCTGTTATTGTAGAATTTTCAAGTTTTGTACATGTAGCAATTACACCACAAGTATTTAATATGAACCCACTTGGACATGTATATCCAATACTACCATCTGAAGCAAAATCATATGTTTGACCAATCTTATTTGCTGTTGTAAAGATTACATTAGCTTGTGTGCTACCAGTACTAGTAGCACCAGTTAAGGTTGAGTAACTTGTAGGACTATAAATTTCAGCACCAAACGCAACGACACCTTCACTGTTTTTACCTTCCATTTGGATAATGTTCAAACCAGATTTTAATTTAACTGGAAATATACTCCAATGATTAAAATTATCTGTAGTATGAACACTAAATTGAACAACTAATGCACCATTAATACTAAAATTACAAAAATTATCAGCTGCAAGACCCACATAATAAGTTCCTTCATTTGTAATATTAATACATTGTGAAAAACCAACCCAAGTACCTGTTGGGGCCCATATACCTACCTTATTAAGCCTACCATCAATTCTATTACCAGAATTCCACCAAAAATTGTTCCTTTGTATTGAATTACTTACATTTAATGGATTAATAGTTACATTATTATTATTTTTTAATTGGTTACTACCGTTATAGTATAATGGATATGGACCTAATGTTGATATCTCTGGATAAAAATATGCACCTGAACTACCGTAACTACCATCAGTATTTCCAGCAGTAATTGTTGTACCAGAACCAATAAAAGTTGCACCAGAAGTTGTAATTTTCTGACATTGGTCATGTGCTGTTGTTGCTGTATAACCAACTGGACATGAATATACAGTACCACTAGTAGTTATAGTTGTTGAGGTCACGGCTGTCACTGGGCAGCAAGTACCTGTTGTGGTTACTGAACTAATACTAATACCAGTTATTGTTTGTGCTGTATAAACTTGTGCATGTATCTCGCCAATACATGTTGCTGTTCCGACAGTTAAACCAGTTAATATACATGGATTATCAGAAATATAACACCAAACGTCTGTTTCAACTGCTGCTGCGATATCTATATCTAATTCAATTTCTTTTGAATTAATTACTTGTCTATCATCAAACTTAACAAGATAATCAGTTTCTCTAATTTGGTTTGAATCATCATTCCTACCAATATAAAATTGTCTATGGTCTTCAGTATTTTTTGTTGCCCAAGATTTTTTGTTATCTCGTAATTTATCTAAATCAAAACCTGGTGATTTGGTGATAAAAATGTTATTGTTATCAACCTTAGTACAAGATTTATTTAATTGAATATTATCAAATAATACCGATATATTTGTTGTTACCCCACTAACTCTTAATGTTAAAACAATCTTTTGATTAGTTATAGCACTTAATATTGCTGGAGATGTGATATCTGTATGAAAATGTAACCAATTTGACGCAAAAGCATCTTTACTAATAACATTTTTAAATGAAGTTAGACCTGATGTTGGTAATCCAGATTCACCAAACAATCCATTGATTAATTGGTGTTGAACATCTGAACAATCTAAAATACCATTTGGTTCTTTTAAAGAATATAGATTTAATGGTAAACAGTCTGATTCTTCATTAACTAAACTACCACAAAGATAAAAACCACTGTTATTTGTTACTCCTGAAAAATATGTATAACCACTTCCAGTCCCTATTGCTGTAAAAACTGGTTCTTCAAAAACATTTAAATATGTTGTTGAATCAACCTTTACATCTAATATCATTGAAGCTGAAATATTTTCTAACATATTAATAACACCATTGGTATTTGTTATTAATGGTTTCAAATCATCACAAGTGAATTTAAATAAATAATCAAAATCAATACTTAAGGTGCAAGTTTCATCTTGAGATACATTAAACCATTCACCATCACCACCTTTAGGGTTTAATACGATATTAACTGCTGAAGATGCAAGACTATTTTTAGTATATTTACATTGTTGTGTTTCAACATCAAAATATGTTGGTGAATCTACAGTATTTAAAGCCTCACAACAAGGTTTTGTTAATAATTGAGGGGTTTGTATCCCTGTTTGTAAATTAGGTAAATATACAGTAAGGGAACCATCAATATTATTGACGATTGCCCCTTTATACTCATTTAAAATTTTTGTTCTTGTTAAACACCCTACTGCCATTTCTATTTATTTTATAAACCACTATATTGGTCATCACAAGCTAGTACACCTGACGCTCTATCAACAAATGTTTGTTGTAGTTGTGCCATGTCACCAGAACTAGGTGAAATATCTAATCTGCATCCAAATCCAGTTTCATTTGTATCTGTATCAGTTATTTTTATTGCTGTTGTAAAGTTTGATGGGCAATTACAACCATCTTGCGATACTATCTTTTTATCCCCTGTTTCGTCAAGAAAAACCAAATAATTTATACCATTAATTGGTTTAAATATTGATTTATCTAAGACCCATTTACATGTTACCAAACAACCACACGTATTATTATTTGCATTACAACAAATATAACCACTATTTACAGGAGTAAAGGGTATTTGATTACCAATTACTTGATTATAATAATATGGTGTAAATGGGATACCATTAAATGATGTACAACAAGCTTTATCAATAAATATTGAACTTACTATTGGGTTAACCTCTTCAGCTATATTATTTTGTAAAGTAATTGAAAAGTTAATATTACCGTATTGGCTTTCTCTTATATGACCAACTTCACCACTAACTCTAAATTTGGTCGTACATTCATGCTTCTGATTAATTTTACTTAAATTAACTTCTAATGAATTTAACCCAACTGGTATGCCACAACCATTATTTGTAACGTTTAAACGAGCTTTAGGGTCGGTTATTACACTATTGGTAACAACATATGCATTACTAAAATCAACACCATTATCGTCTAATACATCAACATATAATTGATTGGTATTACCATCAAATGTTCCCATCATATAATTTGAGAATAAATTATTAGTACTAGTAGTTACTGTTTGAGAACTTATTGTTACCGCTGAAAAGTCTGAAATAAGAGTTCTGAATTGGTTTATATATTTAGAACCACCATCATATGGACCAACATGTGGATTATTACCAGAATTTATATCTAAAATAGCATTAGGCCCACCTGTTTCTCTATACCAAAGACCATTTCCTTGGAAATACATATTTGGTGTGTTAGATAACGGATTAGGATAACCATCCGTGTCAATTGGATATATTGAGATATCGGAACTTTTACCATTTAAAGTCAAAACTTTTTGCAATAATGTTGTATCTACTTTATTTTCAGCTAAATATATATATTCATTGAATTTAATAAGTCCTAATGGTGTACCAATAAATTTAAATAAAAATTCTACCGATTTTCTAGTTCCTTTTGATTTCCAAAGCCATGGTGTGTTAAGTATAAGTCTTCTCCATAGTTCAATATCTGCCTCAACCAAAGTTAATCCAACACTATGACCAGAATAAGTAGACGCTTTAGGTGTTATATAGTTTTTTAATAAATCATTCTCTAAAACTGATGAAACCAACTCCCATCCTAATACTTTAGCTAGATTCTTAACATATATATCTGGAGTATTATTTTGTTTATCATATGATACTGTATTAGAAAATTTAATACCTTGTATAAATTTATTAATTTTATCTAACTCAACACCGTAAACAGTTAGAGTTTTATTAATTTTTTGACCAGAAGTATCTTCATCTAATGGGTCTACATGTGTATTTGTTGTATCAAAGTCAGTGATTGAATCCGTTACAAGAAATCTTGACATTAAATTAGCTGTTGTACTATCAAAATCTGTTGAAATTTTCAGTAATTTGGTAGCATACGTAATATATTCACTCGTATCAAAATCTAAATTATAACCATCGGAAACAGGCCAAGTTATTGAATCGTTAGTATATAATACATTACCATTATCTGATTTGGTTGTAAAATTAAAATTTGCCGTATATTGTGGTAAACTTTGTCTATTTAAAAGGTAGTATTCAAAATCTGGTAGCTTATTAAAGAATAAATTTTCATTTACTTTATTTGGTTTGATATGATAATTAAAATATCCACTAGATGTACCAGAAAATGGGTTACCATTAACCTTAATATATATATAATCCCCAATATTAGTTGAACCTGTAAATCCTATTATGTCATATTCGATATTATTAAATAAAACTGAATATGATTGATAGTTAACTGTGATATTTCTCATATCATTAGTTACATTAAATGTATTATGTAATGAACCATTTTTAAGAAAATTCAACTGATATTTGTTATTAATTACAAATGTATTAATCTTGAACAATGCTGACATAGCTATAGGGTCATAACTATAATTTTCATATGTTTTACCACTTAAGGTATCACTATCTAGTGTTGGCTGGTATAGTGGTGTTATATATAATGCTGCTGGAAAGTTTATAATAATATTTTCCAAAGCAACTCTAACAAATTCTGAAAATGAGTTAAATAATGCATAATTAGTTAAATTTCGTTTGTCTAAATTTAATATAACACCAGCATTATTAGTTAATAATTCTAAGGTACTTTGAAGGGTCAAATCAAGATTATTAAGTGTTACAAAGTTTGAGAAATTATTTGTTACAAAAGTTTTATCTATCTTCTGGTCAAAGTTAGTTGTTACAGAGAAATTACCCATAGTAAATAATGGCGTACCACCATTATTAGCTAATTGAACCCCAACTAAGTCAGGGGTAAAATTTCTATATTCTATTGACCCGTCATATACAACTTTTTGTGCATAACCGACAACTTTTATTCTATTATTACTCATTTATTATACTGTTGTTACTGTTGTAAAATTCTTAGTAAAATCTACGTTATTTCTTTGGTCTCTAATTTCAAATAAAGGTGCTCCAGTGTACTTATCTTTAATTTCGTAAAGGTCGTATTGTTTATAAATATCGTTATTAAAGTTATATATTGTGTAAATTCCATCTTCAAGAGATTTACTTTGATTACCAAATAACCCATATGCAAGAGTTTCAAAATCATGGTCAACCATTTCAACTTCAATCATTATAGGGTTAAAAAATGTGTTAGTTATAATAACTTGTTGATTTGGTTGCCCAATAAATGGAAATGTATTAGGTTTAACATTGGATGATGAGTTAGGAGATAATGTACAAAAAACTAATGTTGAGTTATCATTAAAACGATACCTAATTGCTTTTTGATTACTATTTGTTAGATTTTGATTAACTGCCTCAGCTCTATTATTAGATGTTATTACCTTGAATACATTATTTATCTTAGAATCACTTCCACTATTTGTTAAATATTCAATTCTATAACCAATAAGGCCATTATTTTCAAATCTGTTCACTAATGATGTAGGTATTGTCGCTAAATCAAATAATAAACCGTTAATGTTAGGGAATGCTGATAAAACACCAACATCCACAATATTGGTTCTAATTTCGATTGGTTTTATAATAATAGTGTAAATACCTTTAGCTGAAAATAATGTTACAGGTAACTTTAAAGTATACATACCACCAAACATCTCAAATGTATTTGACCCAGATTGTGTTCTATTAGGGTTGTTTACCTTAATTAATACATCATTAGGATTATTAATTTTAACCAATCCACCACTTTGCTTATCTCTTGATGCTGTGTATGTGTAGAATATTTCTACATCATCAGGTGTTACGTCAGCAGGTCTTGATATACC
>Ga0214166_1001099_pt1 | contig 12233 bp, 7 predicted proteins | sample TroBogepilimnion_27_FD_153005 | JGI IMG/M metagenome (GOLD analysis project Ga0214166, IMG submission 153005) | Freshwater microbial communities from Trout Bog Lake, WI - Practice 18AUG2009 epilimnion v3 | ecosystem: Environmental > Aquatic > Freshwater > Lake > Epilimnion/Euphotic zone ...
TATGTAATTACTGGTGGTTCAATATATGTTATATGTTCTAATTCAGGGTCAATAGCAGATGCCCCCTTAGCATATAAAAATACTGAAAAATTAGTATTGTTATCTGGGAAAATTCTCGTACGAGAATTTGGTGTGTTAATGTTGTACTGATACAATACAGGCACTATTAAATCAATACTGGATAATGCTGAAGCAGCAGCAGTAGTAGTAGACTGTAAGTTGGCAGATAACAACAAGCATGCAGTCATTGTCTTATCACTTTCACTATACCAGTGACCACCATAATACACATTTGAATTATTGCTAATAGCATATATACCGGTTAAACCAGCTGTGGATAGTGTAGGCGATAAAGATAACGAGGACAAAGTACGTGTCGGTAATTGTGTGTGGTAATTTAAAGGTAGATAGTCAACACCGTACGGGTTTATAGTACTTGTTGTGTAGTCAAAAGTTATTTTTTCGTAGATTGTATATCCGCTTAACTCAAACACTAATGTATCATAAAATATTTCTATATTTTTAATGTTATTAGCTGATAACTGAGAATAGATACCGGGCTGACTTGCATACTTGTTGAATATACCGGAAAGCGCAGAAACAGCAGAGTAAATAGTACCGTCTACAGTCTTAACCCATAACTGACCGGTAGCGTTCTGCATATTATATATAGTACGGCCAGCTGCAGGTACCTGTTTATATAAAGCATATTGGTTACCGTAAACATCGGTTTGCCAGGAATACAATTCACCTACATTAACTAAAAGTCTTTGTACCCGGGAATCAATATCAAAGTACTGTAACCAATCTTGTTCAGTAAACTTGTCTGTTGTTAACCAAATATTTTTATAATTACCTGTCCAGAATTCAAAATCGTTTTTTACATTAATAACCCCGTTAGTATCGGTTTTGGTGGTTTCAAATGCAGACTGATAAGGTATAAATTTTTGATAATCTGTTGAACCTAATATTTGTCCATCAAACTCAGTACCAGTACCTAAAGCTTTTTGCCAGTTAAGATTTTCAATATGAGTAACAATATTATTTTGATCTTTACCGGTAAACCCGCGACCTTTATTATACTTTGAAGGATCTAAATACGTATAAACTTGATTAGCGTTAATCTCATTTGTATTAAGTACCGGTATAATGTTTTTAGTTAAATATACAGAAGCACCAACATTGTTTGGTGTAAAATAACCTAATTGATCTTTTGTTACTATATTGTTACCACTCTGAGATAAAGTAGCTACTGTAGGAAAGTATCTATCAGCTAAATTACTCCACGGAGACATTGCTGCAATCTGCAGACCTATATAACCGTTATTAGGTGCACCAGATAGTATGTACTGATTAGTACCGAGATATTTTTCAGTTAAAGTAGTTAACTGAGTGTTAATCTGGTCTGATGTTGTATTAACGTCAACTTGATTTAAAGTGGCCATTTATTATAGTATACCTGATAGAGATTGCTTTAATGTTTTTACTTCTTGATTGAGCTCTTTTACTGCTTCAATAAGAACTGCTACTATACGGCTATATTGAATACCTAATGGCTCTTCACCTGTATCTGTTGCACTTAAAGTAACAACATGTGGTAGTACATCGTAAACGTCTTGTGCAATTAAACCTATTTGATCTGTTGCACTTAAACCTACAACACTATCATATACTACACCGCTAAGAGCGTTGACTATATCTAATGAACTACCAACTTCATCTGATATAGGGCGTATATTAGTTTTGTATTTGCTGTTAGATGTTGTTGTGTATGATACAGCAGTTACATCTCCACCAAAAGTCGCATTACCTGTACCGTACAACCAAGTATTTGCAGTACCACCGTAAGCGTTGTTTGTTACTCCTAACCCGTAATTGTTACCGCTTGATCCACCCGCACCTGCAGTGTAAATTACCACTGGTCCTAAAAAGCCTGCTTGAACATTAACAAGACCACCGAAGGTTGCACAAGTATCAGATGCTGTACCGTCTGTAGTAATATTAATTGTTTGGAATGAAACACTGCTTGTTGTATTAAGTGTTTGGTTAGCACCTGGCCCGCTGAACCCCGAAGCTCCCTGCGCGCCTGTAGAACCTTTTGCTCCACTAAAGCCGCTAAAGCCTGAAGTGCCGGTTGAACCGTTTGAACCATTAGTACCGCTAAAGCCACTAAAGCCTGAAGTGCCTGTTGAACCGTTTGAGCCATTTGTACCGGAGAAGCCCGAGTACCCCGATGCACCATTAGCACCAGTAGAACCTTTCAGACCTGAGAAACCAGAATAACCAGAAATACCGCTAAAGCCTTGTGCACCGTTAGTACCGCTAAAGCCTGAATAACCGCTATAACCTGATGTACCGGTTGATCCTGTAGAACCTTTTATACCGGAAAAACCAGAGATACCAGAATAACCAGAAATACCTGTAAAACCAGATATACCACTGAAACCGCTTATACCTGTAAAGCCTGAAATACCACTATAACCGCTTATACCTGTAAAACCAGAATAACCAGAGGTACCACTAAAACCACTTATACCACTGTAACCAGAGTAACCACTAATACCACTGTAACCGCTTATACCAGTAAAGCCACTGTAACCTGAAGTACCACTAAAGCCGGATATACCAGTGAAGCCTGAGTAACCTGAAATACCACTGTAACCAGAAGTACCGATTAAACCGGAATAACCTGATGCACCAGATATACCTGTAAAACCACTATAGCCTGAAACTCCTGAACCGCTAAAACCGGAGTAGCCAGATACACCAGAACCGCTAAAGCCTGAATAACCAGATATACCGCTAAAGCCAGAGTAACCAGAAATGCCAGAGTAGCCACTATAACCGCTTATACCGCTTGCACCAGAGTAGCCTGAAGTACCGGTAGAGCCTTTAACACCAGAGAAACCACTATAACCGGAAATACCTGTATAACCAGATATACCAGTGAAACCAGAGATACCAGAGTAGCCGCTTGTACCAGAGTAGCCAGATGTACCTGAAATACCGGAAAAGCCTGATATACCGCTATAACCGCTTATACCAGAGAAACCTGATATACCAGAGTAACCGGAAATACCGCTAAAGCCAGAATAACCTGAAGTACCGGAATAACCTGAAGTACCAGATTGACCTACTGCACCTTGATAGATACCAGTTTGTATATTACTATAATGAGTAGAACCTAAATAATAAAAACCAATAGTAGCGTTGTCTCCAGCTGCTGTGTTAGCAAACACTCTATATACTAACCTATCAGTGGTGCCACCAATTAATGAAATTGGGTTAGAAATTGAATACTGAGTAGATTGTAATAAAGCAGAACCAAATGAAGTTGGAGTTAATACGCCACCGGCAGCAGAAAATAGTATTGTTTCTGTACCGCTTGCTTGTCTGTCGTATATTGCGTGAGTAAGGTAAACTGCAGATGTAGCATTAACGTTAGCACCAGTTAAAGCATAATATGTATTGAACGTCCATGTACCTTGACTGATTACAGTTAAGTCTGGACTACCAACCGGGGTAACCATTTGACCTAAACCTGCATTTGTTTCATTTGCACTTAAAGTATATGCATAATAAATTTCAGCACCAGCAGCTGGTGTTTGGCTCATTAAACCGTAATATATATTAAATTCAGAAGAAGATGTAGTTGGGTAATATGTTATACCAACTGCAGGTGTACCACTAAAGCCTGAATAGCCTGATGTACCACTATAACCAGAAGCACCGTTGGTACCGTTAGTACCAGAGAAACCAGAGTAACCGGAATAACCTGTAAAACCGGAATAACCAGATGTACTTGTACCGCTAAAACCACTATAGCCAGAAAAACTACTATAACCGGAATAACCGCTTATACCTGTACCGCTAAAGCCACTGTAACCTGAAGTACCGCTAAAACCACTGTAACCACTTATACCAGTGTAACCTGATATACCAGAAATGCCTGTATAACCGGAATAACCGGAAATACCAGAGTAACCACTTACACCGCTAAAACCAGAGTAACCAGAACTTGCTGCTGCACCAGGTAAACCAGAGTATCCCGAAACGCCAGAACCACTAAAACCGCTATACCCTGTAAAGCCTGATGTACCAGAATAACCGCTTATACCAGAGTAGCCTGTGAAGCCACTAATACCTGTAAACCCGGAGTAGCCACTATAACTACTAAAACCAGATATACCACTAAAACCGCTATAGCCTGAAATACCTGTAAAGCCGCTATAACCAGAATAACCAGAAATACCTATAAAGCCGGAATAACCAGATGTACCGTTTATACCAGAGAAACCAGAATAACCGCTATAACCAGATGTACCGCTATAACCAGAAGCACCGCTTACACCTTGTCCGATTGGTGTACGTAATACTGAATACACAGAATTACCATTATACTGATAAGAAGCAGATACAGGGCTTGTACTTGTTGTGTAAGCTGCAATTTGTAATAAAATACGATCTGTAGCTGATAGAGTTGTAATGGTACTTGTAGTAGCACCAATCTTTTGATATGTAGAAACTGTATCTGTAACCGGGCCTGAGTCAGCACTTAAAATAAATGCACTCGTGGCACTTGTCTTCATTGAATATGTATAAAGACTGATTACAAAGTTAACAGAACTTGCTGAAACGTAACGATAAAATTCAAAGTCCCATAAACCTGGTGGTATTTCTACTACACTTGGTTCATTGAGAGGTGTTAGGTACCAACCAAAAGCACTAAGTCCGTTTGCTGAACTAATATAAACAGCATCATCATTAACAGTTGTGCCGCCACCACCTGGTTGTAGTGCCATTACTTCAAATACAGCAGGGTTTTGATCACTTGTTACTTCTTGTAGAAAATACGTTCTACCGTACAACGAACTACCTGTTGGACCTGACCAACCAGACTGACCACTATACCCGGAAATACCGCTAAAACTTGAATAACCAGAAAAACCAGAGAAACTACTATACCCGGAATAACCAGAGAAACTACTGAACCCAGAATAACCAGAAATACCAGTAAAACCACTGTAACCAGAAGTACCAGAATAGCCAGAAGTACCGGAAAAGCCGGTATAACCACTTATACCAGTATAACCTGATATACCTGATATACCAGTATAGCCACTATAACCAGAAATACCGCTAAAGCCAGATTGACCCGAGTAACCCGAAATACCAGAAAAACTACTGTAACCGGAATAACCACTTATACCAGAAGTACCGGTATAACCAGACACTCCTGAACCACTAAAGCCTGAGTAGCCAGAAAAACCAGAAATGCCTGAATAACCTGAAGTGCCTGATATACCAGTGTAACCAGAAAAACCAGAAATGCCGCTAAAACTTGAATAACCGGAATAACCGCTTATACCGCTTGTACCTGTATAACCGGAATACCCAGTAAAGCCTGAGTAGCCAGAAGTACCGTTTGTTCCTGAAATACCGCTAAAACCGGACCAACCTGAAGTACCAGAAGCTCCTTGCCAGCCTTGTGCACCTTGAGCGCCTTGTGTACCTGTAGGGCCGGTGTTACCTTTTATACCAGAGTAGCCTGAGAAGCCAGACGTACCTTGTGAACCAGTAGGTCCCTTTGAACCTTGAGGGCCTTGTGGACCAGTGCCAGAAAAACCAGATGTACCTTGTGCGCCTTGTGGACCAACAGGACCTTGTGGACCAACAGGACCTTGTGGACCAGTACCAGATGCACCAGAAATACCTGAATAGCCAGACCAACCAGAAGTACCGCCTGGAGGTCCCTGCACGCCAGGGTAACCAGACCTACCAGAAAAGCCTGAGAAGCCGGAAACGGCTGCTGCAGGTATCATGCTTGCTTGATTGACTTTTGTTAGTGCCATATTATGGGGTTATGATAACAATTTCTGACCCGACTGGTGGGGCTTCACTGAAAATAATTTGCCCGTTTGGTACGCTTACGTTGTAGGCATAATTTGCACCAGGTGTCTGGAACAAACCATCAATTGTGACTCTATAAGCTGAAGGAGTGGTGTTTTTAATACCTGGTAAAGCATATGTAGTGGTGCTACCATCTCCTGTGTAAACGTAAACGTTGTTGGCTGCCATATTATTATTTATACTTGTACCTACAAAGCCGGTCACGCCATAGCACGGATTTAGACTGTTGGCGGTTTGTAATGCTGCAATGATTAAACCGAGCAAATAAGCTGCAGGTGCTTCGTAAAGAGAGGTTGCATATAAAGCAGGAGGGGTGTTTGCTGCAAAAGAGGTATACTGGGATATATTCAATGATGGGTCCCGGTCATGGTAATTAGCTAAATCGTATAATTCCTCAATTTCTACACTAAAAGTATCCGATATATCACTTAAGTTAGGTAGATACTGTAGTAATGACCCATTTGAAATGAGTAGACCAACATTTCCGTTATCCGGCCTTTGGGTAAAAACACTCAGGATGTACGAATAAAACACTCCCTCTAAGTAACCATTAGTTCCTAATAAATTATATTTTAACTTGGAATAAACAATGTTATTCCTACGTTCAGCTAAGTAGCGTGATACGTCTTTTAGTTTACGTGCAAAATAAGCAATAGAGGCCTGTAAATCCAAATCATCACTATAATTGATAGTGGTAAAAAAGTTCTGCTCTTCTGTGTTTCTTGTAGAAAGGCCGAGTTGCTTTAAAAAATTGATATACATGCTCTTAACATATAAGAACATTGCCTGTGGGTTGTTGGCTCTATTTTTATACCATGTCTTTAAATATAGGTTATATTGCTCTACCTGAGCTTTTGAATCTATATTGGTATTGTATTGTTTCCATTGTTGAAAAGAGTACGGATTTCCAGTATCAGCTTGGTTAGCTAAAGTAGTAGTCTTAGCAAGAGTCTGAATATTAATAACTGGCATCAGTGATACTTACAGACAGAGTATGATTTTACCATTTACCCATAGGGCATTTTGCAGCCTCTAAACGAACTTTAAGGTTCATTACACATCCGCATTTCATACACATACCCCCGTCGGTGAGTTCTGGACAACTTACACACTGAGATATACGAGCCTGTTGTTTGGTGCTTTCAGCTAAAAACACACCTTTACTCTTGTACAGATTTAACGAATCTATTACCGTTTGGGTGAGATTGAATACGCTTGTTTTGAGTGTAGCCACACTATAATTTATGTTACGAGCCTAATTTTGCACTTAAAGCAGCTACCTGAGTCTGTAAAGACTTTACAGCTTCTAATAACAATACTGAAAGACGGCTATAATCAACAGATCTTGCAGATCCATCTGAATTTGTTCTTACAACTGGTGGGAAGTAAGGTAGCACATCTTCAGCTACGACACCGACTTGACCGGTAGTAGTTGCAACATCAGCACTATCATATGTTACACCATTTAATTGTGAAACAATTTGTAGAGCATTATATGTTGCACCGAAAGGTTGAATATTTGTCTTAGTAGCACGAGTTGAAATTGAGTTGAATGACTGAGCATCAAATTCACCAGCACTTGTTAAGTAAGCTAATGTCAGGGCAGTTGAACCACCTTGATAGAACGTTACCACTGCATTTGTAGATGTTGCACCACCAGTACCACCGAAAACCACTAATGTGTTGGCACCAGCTGATAGGGTTGAGTAACCAACTGTTGGACTTAAAATTGCAGTAGCGCCTGGTTGTTGTGAAATTGAACCGACTAAGAACGCAGGAGCATAATGATAGCTGGTAGAAGATAACGCACCAGAGGAAACTAATGTAGTTAATACTGAACCACCAGCACCGCCATTATAAAAGCTAAGAGAATCATAACTACCAACACTAATACGACCTGCACCGTTACCACTACCATTGGTGTAATCAAGTAAAATACCGTCAGTAAATGTACCACCGAAATTAGAAATAGAATAAAGCCCGTTAGTAGCGTTAACAGCATTTGTATAAACTGTACCGGTAGCAGAAACTATACCAGCCACTGTTAATAAGTTGTTAGGTGCTGTAGTACCAACACCAACATTACCATTTGTGAAGTAAAAACTATTGGTACTTAACGAATTTGCGCCTGTAAACAATGCACCGTAACCAGATGAACCAGTACCTGCAAATGCTCCAGAAAAACCTGAATAACCGGACGAACCTTGATTACCTTGGAATCCTTGCGCACCTTGAGCACCAGTTGCTCCTTGATAACCTGAAGTACCGGTAAAGCCAGAGTAACCAGAAATACCAGAAAAACCGCTATAACCAGAAATACCGCTATAACCAGAATAACCAGAAAAACCTTGCGCACCTTGCGCGCCTTGAGCTCCAGTTGATCCCTTAATACCAGAGAAACCAGAGTAACCAGATGTACCAGCAGAACCATTGGTACCGTTAGCTCCAGAGAAGCCTGAGTAGCCAGACAGCCCTAAGCCAGAAAAGCCTGAATATCCAGAATACGCGAAAGAGGGATTAATATATGCCATGGTAGTTTAAGTTATTATTATTTAGTAAAAAATATGCTGTTTTATATATGGGTTTATATTAAACTTAAACAATTGTTTATATTTACTGGACAGGCATACCAGACATAGCTATCCAACCAGTTGTACTTTCATCCCAGGCATAAAATTTACTATCTTTAGGGTATGCTATAGGTGGTTGCCATAAACAAGAAAATTCATTTAATATCCAAGACGGATATGGTTTTGGTGGTATAAAAGCATCTTTATCTGGATCATAAGAATATCCAACACCGGCATAGTTTTTACGCAGACCATTAGTACCATCTGCACTTAACATAAACCCTTTCATATTACCTTTATCATCAAACGCGGGTATTTGTGTGTAGTGTATGCCTCCGCGAGTGTTGTAAGATGTTTGTATCCAAGTACCTCCTAAACCAAGATCATTTGCAAGATATTCTTGCGCTCTACCGTGAGTATGGTCATTATCTGGTACTACCAATACTCTAACTACAGTATTAATGGAATCTATTTCTGCATAGTGTGGCATATATAATATTTACCTGTTATTTAAGCGTTTCAATGTTGATTAAAAATATAATGATTATATAATATTTTATTATGCTAGATTTAAACAGTTCAAAAACCAGATTCGTTATAGTGGGCGGTGGCTCAGCAGGTTGGTTAACTGCACTTTTTGTTAAGAAACATTACCCGAATATTAACGTTACAGTTATTGAAAGTAAAGATATAGGTATATTAGGTGCAGGTGAAGGCACGACGCCGCATTTTGTTACAATGCTTGATGAGTTAGGTATACCGTCAAGCGAAATACTCAAACACGCTAACGGCACTATTAAAAATGGTATTAAATTTACTAACTGGAACGGAGATAAAGAACACTATCACCACAATTTTGCGACATTTGGTAATTTAGATTATGATAATACAACTATAATAAACTATAGCGATACAGCTATGATAGTTGCTGAAGAAATAGCTAACAGTAGATCCTTAAATAGGGTAGATTTTACTTCTTTAGCTAACGATCGCGGGTTGGTTAAGTTTATTGCTAAAAACAATATTACTGTACCACCACCTAACCCTATTTTATATTTTAACGGTTTAGGTAAGTTTGCTCTACATTTTAATGCACATAAGTTAGCCGACTTTTTAAAAACTGTGGGAGTAAGTAGAGGTATTAATGTTGTAGAGGGTATTATCAGTAAGATAACTACAGATAAAGAAGGTTATATTACTTCTTTAAAACTTGAAAATAATAAAACTGTTAAATGTAATTTTGTATTTGACTGTACTGGTTTTCATCGCCTTATTATAGGTAAACATTATAACAGTGTATGGAAAAGCTATAAAGAGTATCTACCGGTTAATAGGGCACTGCCTTTCTTTCGCAAAATAGATAACGATATACCCCCTTATACTGAATCTATTGCTATGAAATACGGATGGGTATGGAAGATACCATTACAGGATAGATACGGGTGCGGTTATGTGTTTGATAGTAACTTAGTTAGTGATGAAGATGTTAAGAAAGAAATTAACGAGTTATGCGGAGAACAGGTAGAAATACCAAGAGCATTTTCATTTGAGGCTGGCGCATATAAGCAGCAATGGGTTAAGAACTGTATTGCAACAGGTCTTGCGTCTGGTTTTGTAGAACCACTTGAAGCTACTTCTATTTGGGTAACAATAACAGCATTACGCAAATTCTTAGTACACATTAAAGGGGTAACCTATAAGAACGAAACACATATTAAGCTTTTTAATAATGCTATGAATAAAATGACAGATGATATATTAACATTTGTTCATTTTCATTATTTGACGAAACGTACAGATACTTTATTTTGGAAAGATTTTAATAAAAATAATAAAACACCGGAACTTATACAAAAACTTATAGATAATGATAAAGATTTAACCATACTTGCTAATGACGGTTTGATAGATAATGTTTTTCCGTTTTTTAGTTATCAACAAGTAGGAGCAGGTATAAAATATTTTAACCAGGAAGAAGCGAAAAAGACTTTTGATTCGTTAAACACCGGGTTAAGACAAAATGCTTATAAAACTGCAAAAGAATTTTATTTAAGAGATATCAACCTGGCTTTAACGTCTTTACCAAAACATAAAGACTTTATTAACTTTTTAATTACAGGCCAAAGCGACCACGACAAACGTTAAAGTTTTGTAATAGCTCTGCAGAGGTTAATATTCTATTGTATACATTAAATACAGCAATGTCCCCCCAGTATTGTCCTGCACTTGATGGAGTATTATTACCGTTATGGTAAGCTCCTATTGAACCAAAACTGTTTTGATATCGTGCGTTACTACTTGTAATAGATGCTCTAATTGTACCAGGAGTGTCATTATAGCTCATATTATAGTATGGAGAAGAACCGTATGGAAATGTAAAATACATACTTATCCAATTTGAGGTGCCGTAGTTTGGTAAACTTGTTTGCTGATAACCTGAATCAACAAACCCAGCACTGGTATTATCATACATTCCTAAATTGTAAGAAGTATAATAAATTATTACGTGGTGATTATTAACATAAGAACGGGTTAATGTTCTCCAATCCCCTGTGCCTTTTATGTTACGAGTTACTACGTGATAAGTTACCCCATTTGTTATGGTTAGCGGTATATCAGAATTACTTTTAGCACAACCATACGAACCTTGAAAGTTCATTAAGCCACCATTAGTGTTGCTCCAAGCACCTGAAACAATATTAAAATTATTGCCATTAGGGCTCAAATCGTACCACACTGTACCTGAACCGGAATAGCTTAAAGGATTACCTGCATCTAAACTTAAAACTAAACCGTTTTGAACATATGTACTAGGTGCAGCTACATCTGTAGTGCTATATACCCCGTTGCTTGACGGGTAATACACTTCTTTGCCTATTAAATTACCGTATATTGGCATATTATTAGAATGTTATAGACCCTGTACCTGTGAAAGTATAAACGTAGTTACCGGCTGTATTTGCTTGAGTGCCACCGGTATATGAAGTTGCTGCTTTATATAAAGAAGATGAATAGTATATTATAACTATACCACTATAACCCGCTCCTCCAAAAGCCCCATAATGATTACTGTCTGCAGCAATATCTTGACCTCCACCACCACCGCCACCGTAGTAAGACGCGTTATAACCACTATAATAAGTGTTTCCACTATCCCCACCATTAGCGCCACCACCTGAACCACCAGCGCCAGATGAGGAACAACCTGCTCCGCCACCACCACCCGCAACATAGTTGCCCAATATAGACACGTAAAGTCCGGCTCCACCGCCACCACCAGCGCCTGTACTACCACCACCACCCGCCCCTCCCGCGCCACCACCACCACCTGAACCAGTCGTGCCAGTACTGTTACCACTACCCGTACCTGCCCCGCCGTTATTACCGTAACCGGTACCACCAGAAGGGCTTGTTTGATTTGCAGAGCCAGCTGCTGGTGTAGATCCACCAGCATCATATGTACCACCTGCACCCCCGCCACCGCCACCTGAACCGCCTGTTAAGCCTGGGTGCTCTGGCCAGGTAGTTCCGCCGCCACCGCCGTAAGATGTTACTACACCAAAAGTACTGTTACCACCGTTAGAGCCGTCTCCACCACTACCAGCATAACTACCTGCATTACCAAATCCAGCTGTTGTTGGAGACCAAGGGTAGCTAATGCTACCGCTTCCACCACCAGTACCACCACCACCTACGGTTATAGCTGAAGCTGCCCCGACTGTTACTGCAGCGGTGCCCACTACTACACCGCCA
>Ga0214166_1001109_pt1 | contig 12161 bp, 22 predicted proteins | sample TroBogepilimnion_27_FD_153005 | JGI IMG/M metagenome (GOLD analysis project Ga0214166, IMG submission 153005) | Freshwater microbial communities from Trout Bog Lake, WI - Practice 18AUG2009 epilimnion v3 | ecosystem: Environmental > Aquatic > Freshwater > Lake > Epilimnion/Euphotic zone ...
TTCGCTTGCTCCCTCACCCATGAATTCATATCTACCTTGTATGTCTATCCATGATAAGTAAAAACCATCACAAATTTCAGCACACGCCTCACGTTCTTTCTCTGCTACCAGTTTGGCAAATTGGGTTAGGCTTGCAAAGTCACCTTCAACTACCGTGCCCACTTCCACAAATGTATTTGCTTTGGTGAATTGTTTGTGTATCGTGCATTCAAAACCAGCTTGATTTGCTATCTCTATGATTTCTTCTTTAGTCATGTCTTACTCCTTTATGCCATGTTTCATCAGCAGTCTCCATAGCTTCTCCCCATGCCGGATTCGCAGTTAATCGGTAAGCCTTCAGCCCAGTCGGGTGTCCACCGCATACATTCTTCAACGTAGGCTTGGGCCTCGCTCGCTTCGTGTTCTTTGGCAATACACGCTATAGCGTCATGCACGGTCAGCACCACATCGTATCGTTTAGATATACGAATCATCTGCTCGCCAATGATGCACCTAGCAATAGCTTGGCACACGTTCTCAATGACCTTGCCCCCATAGATTTTGTTCCATCCGGCGCGCACCTTGTACTGGTATTGGATACCCTTCTCTTCTCGTACAGCCCTTAACTCGTTGTATCGCATGAGTAAACCTGTGGGTAACTTGATAGCGTTCTCCATGGGTACAAGGGTGAGAACTCCTTCTCTTCCCAACATCGTGGTGCTCTTTGAAGCCAAGGCTTGTAGGGTATTTTGTCCTTGCTTCCATAAAGAAACAATTTGTGGGTAAGTAGTCCTATACGTATGTACGATGCGTTGCGCTTCTTCAGCCTCAACTTCAACACCAAAAGTTTTGAGTTGCGCTTGAAACTTTGGCGCGCCCATGCCGTAGCCCGCACCAAGGATCGTTGTTTTACCGACGAAACGTTCTTCCTTTGTGATATCTTCCGGCTTCTTGCCGTAGATAGCAGACGCCATGATTTTGTATACATCCTCGCCATTCGCAAATGCCTCCACTAAGTCGTTCTGTCCGGCTAACCAAGCCAATGTTCTTGCTTCAATCTGAGATGAGTCAGAGTCAATGATCACGTACCCTTCCGGTGCAAGGATAGCTTTCTTTAGACGACCCGCGTTAGTCCCACGACTAGGCAAATTCTGTAGATTCAAGTTGTCGCTACCACCCCACCTTCCGGTATGGGCGGCGTAATATTTCAACGGCACAGGCATGAGCCCACGCTTGGCGATACCAATGAATCGTTCTGTCCTAGTTTCTTCTAGTGTGCTCTTAGTCCCGAGTCTCGCGGCGACCAATGCCTGTACGCGTAGGTCAGGGTGCTCAGCCAATGCCTTGAACTCCTCATCGTTCTTAGCAAACGCATACGCTTCCTTGCCGGTTACGTTGCTGATCTTCATGGGGGGTTGCACGCCCACGCTTTGTAGTAGCAGTGCGAACTTGGGGTTAGACGCTAAATCTATCTTGTCGACATCTGCTTGTAGTAGCAGTATGTTCTTCTTGTCCTTAACATCTTTTAGGTGTTGCTCCAACAAGGCCAGATCCAGATCGAGCTTTGGCGTACAGAACATACGTAGTGTTAAATCAATCAGTTTAAGCTCAATCCTGGGGAACTGGTTTCTCATCATTATGGCGAACAACTTATAGGTTAGTTCCACATCGTTGATGCAGTAGTCACCGTACGTGCTCAAGTCCTCGGGAGAAAAGTCCTCACGCCTAAACCCTGACGCATCCTCCACCGCCGTACCTTTAGCGCCAATCCCATACCGCTCCGCCATGGCCTTCAAACTACCACCGGCCTCGACACCATGCAGAGCACGCCCCATGGACAAAGTATCCGCGTAGACTTTCGGCACGATATCGAAATGTTGACTCAGAATAAATCCGTCAAACATCATATTGTGTGCTAGGGCGATACTTGAGGCCCAGTCAAAGCCATGTAGCCACTTCTTAATTTGTTCGTGCGTACCGCTAGCCCACTCGGTCGGTTCGTCGTTAACCTTTACAGCCACGCCTATGACTTCAAACCTTGGGTCACGCACGTACTCCTCGGTTGTCATCTTGGTTAGACTGAAGTCAGACTTGTTATAGTATGTTTCAAAGTCTATGGTTATCAGGTTCATTGTTCTTCCCATTCAATGAGTTTAGCCAAGTAGTGTTGCGCCTTATGCAGATCATCTACCCCGCCCTTGTCTCTCCATCTTGACACGTACTTGATCACGTTGCCTTCTAGATATTTAAGCTCGTTGGCTAAGATATAATCCCATGGTTGGATTGCCTTGTCTTTGTAGTGTGCGCCGCCTACCTGTATATCGTTTGCTTTTTTTCTTGTTGCCATGTTATTTCTCCGTTGGTAATATGAAATTGAAATAATAAGTTATCACATGCTTGGGTACATCAAACCGCTCGGCTATCTCACGATAAGACATACCCTGTGCACGTAGAATCTGCGCTCGTCTTCCGTTGATTGCAGTGCGCTTACGGCCTGAGCCCTCGCGCTTACCTCCGTGTGTCTTATTCATTGATCTCCCTTGCTTTGAGCATTGCATCTGCAATTCTGTACGCGATCTCAGCGTTGGTTTTTCTAAAGTCGTACGTATCGCCTTCGTTTGAAATAAGACCTTGCATAGCAAGACCCGCAAACCAATCGCGTAACTCCATGCCATGTTCCTGTGTGTTGTGTGGGTCGGCGAATGCTTTAATCATTTGTATCTCCTTCTCTGTATGCGTATACGTTTTCTGTTAACTTCTCGATCATGTAACCTAGTGGTACGTCGTGCTTATGGATCAACGCAGATAAGTAACTCACCAAGGCAGAGGCAACAATGTGCGCTTTCTGATCATGCAGTACGCTCTCAAGTTTAGCCATGAGCCTCGTGATCTCTTGGGTCTTCTCCATCATCTCTCTTGTCTCTTCAATATCTTTAGTCATTTCTTCATGCTCCTTATGTAAACTGTGAATGATGCAATGGTGTCTTCACCAAAGCCCTTGAACTTTTCGATCTCTCGCGCAACTTCTTCCAGTATCTTATTACGATGACTAACCATGAACTCATCAATCGTACTGTGTATGATGTCGCGCTCGATCTGAGCAAACTCTTCATCGGGTGTCATATCTTATTCTCCAATTTAAAAAGCCTTCTTTTTCCAAAGCTGTTGCAATTTCATTTGCGGTCACCTTACCACAATTGGGTACTTGCCATGCTAAACTTTCTTTACTTAAATGTTTAAATACATCAAAAATGTTGGCATCGTACGTAGGTTTCATTCGGAATGATATTTTGTCTTTTGTAAACCAAATTCCCTCTTTGCTGATTGACATGACTACATTCATCCCCCGAATGCTTAATTTTGTTTTCGCAAATTCTTCAAGTGTCATAATGGTGCTTCCTCCATGTCGTTGATTTCTTTTTGGCGTAGCCTTTCATCCGCTATCCGTATTAACTTAGGATCAACTTGATCAAAGGGCCACCACGTGTTGTTCATTAGTTTCTCTATAATTTCTTCGTCAGTCATTCTAGTGGTCTCCATCTTGTCTTCGGTTCATTGGCATGTTTCATGTAGAAGTGGATTAAGAAGTCAAACGTTTGGACGTATGTCATCCTCACGCCTGTATCTTGTTGTAGTCGATCACGTATCTTCTCGATGTCTGCGCACACATCTACTGTGACCCGCTTGTTACGCACTCGTTTCATCTTAACTATTTTTTCAGTCATGGGTCATGATCAAATAGGTTATCCAAATGATGAGCATGACAATAAGCCCACTCATCACGGCGCAGATCAATGCCATGCTATACATGACAACATCTAACAACATCATTTGTTTCTCACCCATGTCCAGAATGCGATGAAAGCTATACCGCCAAAGCAATATAGAAACGCAATCCATATATCATGCAACATGGTGTATTTGAATGATCTGATACCAAGTAACGCTCCTTGGATTTGTTCGTCGAACTCGTCCATCTTCGGGGGCTTGGGTGTATAGCATGCGCCAATCTGTACTTTGCCTGTGTTGTAGGGTACTGGGTTCATTTACTACTCCTTCTTTTCTTAACAGATACTATGCCTTCTTGTGGGGGTTCTGCCGCATCTAACATGGCATCTGCTATACGAAAACAATCTTCAGCATCTGCCTTGTCATCTCCAACTCGCCAATTCATTTTCATCATGGCGATACCCGCGTACAAGAGTCTTATGTACTCTCGGTCTTGTTCAGTCATGGTAGTCTCCTGACTACTCGTTGTCGTGAACGTGCTTAATGAGATTCATCAACCGCTCTTCTAAATAGCTGATGACTGCTAGAGAATGGCTGTACTTCTTCTCCCACTCTTTCTTGTCCTCATTGAGTTTCTCAACCTGTGCTCTCCAATCGAGACACCACCCATGGTACTTATCTATTTCGTCTAAGAGTTTTTCTATGCGAGTATTTAGCATTAAGTTTTCTCTGTGTAGCTGGTTCATCGCATCGTGCGTAGGTTGTGCGACTATCGGCTTGGTCTCGTTCTCGGGTCTATGAATGTAGTAGTACCCATGGCTTCTGCCAATGCGTCCACCATTAAACATGTTGCTCAAAGCCACGTATACACGCTTGGGGTTAGCCTTTAACGCATCAATAATAAATTTAGGTTTAACCCCTTTATCTTGTTTATTCAATAACTCTATGATCTGTTTAGTTAATGGTTTCTTTTTCACTGTTTTCTCCTGTTGTTAATAAATTGAGCAAGTCGCTCACGTTGTCTTCTCTCACTATTAAAGCCACGCCCCCCGCCTTTTTTATCTGTTCAAGATTAAGGTCTTGTAGTGCAGTGGTTTTACCCTTTCCGGCTTTGCATTCCAAGCCGTAAAACTTTCCTCCAAGGCAAACTAAAAAATCAGGCGCACCTTGGTTGCCATAACCGCCGGTCACTGGCATCACGTAGTAAGCACCGAGCTCATCGAGAACTCGGCGTACTGACTTTTTAACCTTGGCTTCCGGTGTCATCGCCAAGTTGTTCTCCTTCCTTGTAAATCCAAAATACATTCTTTGATATACGTCTGCCCACGCCCTTGATATCTGAATTTTTATTATTCGGATCGAGTAGCATTAAGACAGCAACTTGATTTTGTACCCATTCGGGCAAATTGTCAACATCGCCGTAGAACTTTTTCAACTCAGGTTTGAAATCTTCCAACATGTCGTAGCAATCCACGTCAACACTTCGGTCGTCGTTGATCTGTAGTCTATAGATGGGTGCAAGCGCAATCATCCGCATGGTTAAATTGGTTAGGTAGGTGTACTCATGTGGAGCTAAGTCACGCTTTATTTTTACCCATACCTCCGTGGTTTCAGCGTACGTAATGCGCGGGTCTTCCCACCCATACGAATACCTATCTTTCATGTTGTACTTCATTTCAATACCCAGTAAGTTGTTGCATCCACACGCTCACCCACGTTCTCAACATATTGACCATTGGTTAAGATACTAAGGACAGATACCTTACCTTGGATCTCCGGGGGTAGCTCTGACATCAATATGGTAGTCGGTTGACTACCGCCTTCCGAATCAAACTCACACACATCCACATAGGTATCTTCCCCTATGTTGCGAAAATGTATATACAACGCATCTAGACGCGGTCTTGTGCGCTCCTTGTAGTTCTCTAGAACTTCGTCGGCTCTGCGCTCTAACTCTTGAAACTCTGCCGTGATGAACTTCACGCCTTGTGCACGTAGGTTTTCAAACTCTTTCATGATAGCCGTGTGACTATTACGTATTGGAGATGTTAGTATGTGTACCTTGGCTTTGGCATCGCTGACTGTTGATGAGACATTATCTTTGATTGACCGAGACAATATCTTGGCACACTCTTGTATGCTATAGGGTGATAGATACGTTGATGCACTCCTCACGGCTTTGGGTAGCGTTGATGAGGTAGTCATGTAGAACTGATCGCGGTAGTTACCATACTTCTCATTGTTGATCTTGCGACTTTGTACCATGTAGGTCTTGGGTGCTGAGTTGTCCGTACTATTGACTGAGAAGTTGCCATAGCCGATCTCACCAAGCACAAAGATCTGATCCGGTATGTACACATGGAAAGTCTTGGCTAGTCGCACGTCGCTGTGAAACGCGTCGCCTTTGACCACACCCCATAGGTGTCCATGTGGTATGAACTTAACCTTTGGCATCTTACGTCTTACCTCCTCGGCAAACATGCGCAACTCTTTGGTTGTTGGGTAGCCGTCAACAAAGTCGACCGCTCCCGCCATGTCTGAATTCCAATCGGTCTTTACTTCTGAAACTCTTACGTGTGAATATCCCATTGTCGTTCTCCTTACTTGTAAACTTTTGCGTATAAATTACCCATGCGGAACATGAGATCCCTGAACTTCTTGAATGAATCTTTGTTTGGATCGAACCTTTCATTCTGATATTTTTTGTCTATCGCACCAATCTCATTGGCGCACAGAACCGCAAACGCAACACGTCTGCTATCATCGGCATCCTCAAGTATCTTTCGTACATCGGTAGCTTCATACGCTCTAGCAAAATACCATACATAAACATTTAGTTGTTTAGCATACGAATCTCGCACCATGGCATTGATGTCACCAAGTACCGGTAGCATCATGCACATCCACTCCCAGTAAGATGTTATGAGAGGGTCATAGTGTGCTTTCATCTCAGGATCTTTAGCCCTTGTTGGGTACGGCAACGGATCGCTCACTCGTGTGAACCTCTCACCCTCGACCTTGAACTTGATGTGGTTGTCTTGATTGATATCAGCCGTACGCTTGGCATAGTCATACGTCATCTTCATCTTAGCCATGTAGAACAACTCACCATGAACTTGCAAGTAGTGTCGACCGGCTTGGTTGTACAGATACTCAAACCCTCTTGGTAAGAACTTAGCAAGAAACATATACCGGCTTGGGCTCGACCCATTGATTGCCGTTCTTATGGTAACAAAGTCACCCATCAAGTTGCGCTCCCAAATGATTGGGCATGTCTGTGCGTATAGTTCTTTAGGTATGAGTGGGTGCATACCCTCGTAGTCTGCAAGCGCATACATGTTGTCATCTAACTTTATGATCCGCTCCCACCTGCGATCTCGTCTGCTTGGGTGTATCGGTCTGATGTCATCGTTCTTGTTCTTACCACGTAGAGGGGTTATCCTCTCGTAGTGTTTAGCCACCTCATCGAATGTATTCAAATGGTATGAGGGCAACCATTGTGGTGCAGTATGTAAGTCCATGTTGTTTTCCTGTTGGTTAAGTTGTTTGTGGTAGTCCGTAGACTACCTTGTCTTTAGATGTGTATAGCAACACCGGTTGATGGCTTGGCATGCTTGTTGTCCAAGATACACCACAGTACTGGAGATGACCACACGCCCCATGACCCGCCCAAGTAGCCGTCGGTTAACACGACCACAATCTCAGGCTTGACACCAGTTTCACCCATGTACATGGGCACACACTCGACGTTAGTCCCGCCACCACCCTCGGGCTTGGTAGACTTCTCAATGTTGTGAATGTCCGAGTCCATGTAAACTTCTTCTTTACATACCTCAGTATCCCAGTACAAGATACGAACCTTCTGTGGTTTGACCTGATCGCAGATACCCTTGATCTCAGTTAAGAACATACCTAGCTCATGCGAACCGATAGACCCTGATGTGTCGATAGCGACCACGATCTCCTCGATTGTTTCCGATATCGCAGAGGGCATGTAAATATCTGAACCGACGAACCGGCGGTTGGGCTTGCGCCATGTAGAGTAGTCCTTACCCGCACAAGATGTTGTCACATACTCACGCAGTAACTCGCGCCAGTCTTGCTTGGTCTGTAGTAATTCAGCCATGTCCCTAAGTCCACCTGACCCTACCTTACCGGCAAGGATAGACCCTTGGCGTATCGCTTCGTCGATCTCTTTACCTAGCTCGTCCTTCTCGGCTTCGGTCAACTCTTGCGCACCATCCCAGTCATGTGAGTCGAACCCCCCCTCGTCGCCACCATCGTCGTCGTTGTCTTGTGGGGGCAGTAACTTGAATACCTCGGGTGCACTCATGCCACGATAGTTGGTGTCGAGTAACCCACCCTTGGGCATCCTGATCCATCCACGTCCACCATCTTGGTCGACCAGTTTACAGTTGATGACATAGTCGCACGCCATGTTAGCTCGTTTGTGATCCGCGTCATGCAACTCCTTCCAAGTTGTTAAGTGTTTGTACATCTTGTGATAGCACTCGTGTAGGATTAAGAACCTGAACTCGGCATCGGACAATGAGTCCACGAACTCGCGACCATACTCCTCGTCACGACCATTCGTTCTTGCGGTTGGTAGTCCGTCGACTACCTTCTTGCTACCGATCATGAGCACGCTTGCAATACCCACGAACTCGTCGTTACCCACGATGTCGGTGCACGCTTTCCATAGCCGTTGCTCGACTGTTAGTTTGTTGTTCATCATTAACATGTTGTTACTCCTTATACCTTGTCTGCGGTAAACATAAAGTTGTTAGCCATGCACCAGTCGGTGAACTTCTTGTTGGTCATGACCATGCTCTGCTTGGCATACTTGGGGTTGCGCACTTGCATAGCGAATAGACCTTGGGCTTCCTTGTCGAGTCGTGACAAGTAGTCCATCCACGCATCAAGCCATGTCCTGTCTATAGTTGCCAGCGCCCTGTACACGACCATACACACAGCAGAAGATGTTGTGGGAACCTTAGCATTCTTGGGGTCGTTCTTGATCTCCTCTTGCTTGGGCAAGTCATCGACCAGTCTGATGTATGCACCCAAGTCCGAACCGGCGCGGTCACCGATAGTACCAATGAGGTTAGACTTCAAGGCATTGTCGCTGATCTTGTCCTTGGCCCAGAGCCAATGGCTTGCCAACTCTAAAGATCTTGGTGTGACAAACGCGGGGCGCGGGGCTTGTGGGTGATAGATGTATGGGTTACCGCCCACGTCATCGTTGGGATTCTCCACGTCCTCGAATGACTGGAACAACTGCTCGCCATGCTCCTTGACCCATAGAATCAATGAGGGGTGAATACCGGCATTGAACGCGTAGTTCTCTATCCACTCAACTGCGGTCGGTTTCTTCATGCGTATTGTGGTTATGCGGTTGCGGTGATGTGGCATCAGCATGTCACCCACGCCCTCTGCACCGAGGTTAGTTGTGGCAAACACAATAGAGTCAGGGTGTAACTTCTTTGTACCCATGGTGCGCTCTAACATAATACGCATCATGCCATTCTTGACCGAGGGGTTAGCCTTACCGAACTCGTCAACCATTAAGATGATCGGCTTACTGTGGTGCATGCCCATCTCCTCGTTGGGTACGAACTTGACGAACTGAGAGTCATCGTCAACACCTAAGATCTTTGGAACCATCAAGTCACCGAGGTCTTTGGTTGTGCAGTCAAAGTAACATGGCACATGTGTGGGCAATCTCTCAGCAAGAACTTTGAGGATTGATGATTTACCAGTTCCCATGTGGCCTTGCACCAATGTAGTCAGCAGACTACCTGTTGCCATGATGGAGTCGGTGACCTCGTCCAATGTTTGTGCGTATAAACGATCTGCGGTTTGTGTTCTAGACATTTTAAATACTCCTGTTGATTAAATTAACTTACTAACACTCATTACCCTTTTTACTTATAGCCCTCGGGCTATAAGTTTCACCATTGAAACTCTTTGAGCAACCCATCGACCTTAGACTTCACGTCAAGGCGCAAGTGGTCGTCCTCTCGTAGCGCATCGGGTGTGATACCCATGAGTGCGCTCTCAATCTTTACCTTGGCACGCTTCATTGTCGGGTCGCCTGTGATGTTGAACTTCTCCAATAGATCACACATCTCCACGACATTTGTGACAAGTGTGTCCCTGAATATCTGTTTAGAGTTACCTGATAACTTCTCGCTCATGCGTTGCAGAGCTTCGTGCATGCGCTCCCATGGCTCACGCATCGCTTGTTCTAGGTTAGCCTTGTAGCTCTGCGCATAGTTTTCTTGCAGTAGTGCAAGTGCGTCGTTGTTCACATCTACCCGCCAATCTCCCGCTTCGGGTACTGGCGAATATCGTACTGAGAATCTGTACTTGTTACGCACCACTTGGGCATCGGGGTAATCGTTTGGATCGAACAATGTGCCTAGCTTCATCTGTGCCTGAATGACTGACTTGTCATAGCTTGACATAAACGCATCGACCAATTTGTCGTACTCGGCTTGCATGCCTGTGATCTCCTTGTTGTAGTCAAAGTACATTGGGGTTGTGAGTAAACGCAGACCTGAGTCTGACCATGGCATCGTTGCATGGTAGTGGTACGTCCTCGCATTACCGGCAAACTTCTGTATCGCATCGAACATGGGCTCATCAGCGAATAACTTCTTGCTGTAATTACCGGCACGGGTTGTGGTGTGTTTCTGTTGGTCGATCTCTTTGGATACACCCTTGTCGAACTTGCGTCCTGTCCACACGCTGATGTTCAACTCGACTAGCATCGCTGAACTGCTGATGCTTGGAACTGTAGTCTGCTGACTACCTAAATTTACTGTTGTCATGTTTAACTCCTGTTGTTTAAAAATTTACTGACGCTTTCTCACTAACAATACATAGTATACCACAGAATGATACATAAGTCAAGACTTTGATAGTCTTACTCACCCTTTGATAAGCCGAACATCTTTGTGCGTGGCACAGTCATGATGTACTTGCGCTCATCCATCGACATCAGGGTCACGTCATGATCTGTATAAGAGATCACGCAATAACGTCTTCTGTTGATGTATTTGATTTGACCCGTTAAGCTACTCATCATTGTTCTCCTTCTCCTTGATTGGAAACCTCATGCCTGCGATGGGTGTGTTGCGCCCGTCTAAATGCAAATTGATAACGATGCAGTCGTCTCTAAACGACACGCACACCTCATACTCATTCACGCCCGCCTTGGCGTTCTTGATGGACAAGCCTTTCTTGTCCGCCGTTCTTACGATTGACCATTCGTGTAGTTTCATTTCATCCTCCAAATATTTCTTTGTCTAAAATCTCGGTCTTCACCAAGCGGTTGCACGCATTGAGCGTGTACATGAACACATGAGTAAGCTCGGCTCTCTGCCTTGGGGGGAACTGCTCAATGTATTCGTGTATCTCGTCTAGCGTTTTGTCTGCCCACAAATCGCATCGTGGGATTGGGTTGGTTGCGATGTCGTACATAACTAATCTCCTATCTACTTACTACTAAAAACCCTTGACATGGAATACGTCAAGGGGGCTAAATGAATCCCGACAAGTTGTCGGGATTCAAATCTCTTTGATCTTGGGGCGGTAATGGCTGAGCCGAGGTTGCTTCAGACGCACCCGCTCGTCCAAGGGGATCTCACCCCACGCTTCACGCGTTTGCACTATGACCGTTCCCGACATTAACTCCGCCCAGTCTGTGTCTCTGTTGATACTTCGCGGGTTCTTTGTGTAGTCGAGTTCGATCTTGGCTTTTTGTTGGCGCAGAGTCTGGGCATAGTTCTCAAAGAACTCAACTTGATGGGGCTTCTTGCTCACGCGCGCATACCGAGCCTGACGTTCGACCGACTCTATCTCATCTTGCATGGGCTTGAGCACATCGAATAACTCAGCACTCCATACACTGAGCCATCGGTTGCGCGTTGCCAGTGCGGACTCCATGCCCCTGTGTTTCTTTCGTTCGTCCAATATGAACTTGCGTTCGAACGCACTGATCTCACCGCTCGTCACTTTGTTTTGTAGTTCTTTGGCGGTGAGTTGGTTCATCGGTCTACGCCTTGGTCTGCATGCACGGCACAATGATGACTCAATCGTCACCAAGTAATCGCCCTTGTAACCACGCGCCTTTGCTTCAGCGGGTGTGAGTCTGCGGTTGAATTCAGGCAGGAGCTTGATCTCTCTGCACTTTTTGCACTGCTTTCCGTCCATGATTTAACTCCAAGTGGGTAAGTGTGAGTACCATTATAACCACTAGACCGACAAGTGGGTGTGGGTTTAACCCGCATGAATACTAGCTTTTTTAATACTGTGTCCACCAAAAAACGATTTCCGTGAAAAAATGAACAGACAAATAGAGTCATACCCACTTACCCACCTTCTTATATATAAATATCTTTTTAATAGAATTATATGTATAGGTAAGTGGACCTTTTTTTGCCAACGCT